>Ga0208156_1000055_pt1 | contig 84701 bp, 63 predicted proteins | sample 1_EtaG_FD_184073 | JGI IMG/M metagenome (GOLD analysis project Ga0208156, IMG submission 184073) | Marine viral communities from the Subarctic Pacific Ocean - 1_ETSP_OMZ_AT15124 metaG (SPAdes) (version 2) | ecosystem: Environmental > Aquatic > Marine > Oceanic | place: Pacific Ocean | collected...
GAGCGCGCTCACAGAAAGAAATGGCAGCAGCTGCGGCGGAGTCTTCGCGGCGCGCCGAAGAAAAAGCGAGCAAAGCTGCAGAAGCGCGCATCAAGGCTCGCGAACGTTTTTGTAAGAGAAAACCTCAAGTATGCGCTGATCAAGAAAAATTGGCGAATTTGCAAAAGATGCACACCCCAGAGAAACTTCCCGGAGTCATGCTACCAGCAATGGCATATGGGATCCAGACGGACGAGGCACAGGATCAAGCTCTCATGATGCTGAGTATGGTCGAACCAACTGGTATCATGTCCTACGTCGACGTCCAAGATGCTTATATAAACATGGTAAATGACCGCACAGCCGCTAGCGCAGGATGGCTCATTGTTGCAATATTGTCCGCCATCCCAGGCCTGGGTAAAACAATGGCCCCCATAAAAGCAGCGAAACTAGCTAGGATAAAAAAAGCAATTGCTAGGGCCGAAAAAATTGCAAGAAGATCAAAAAAAACCAAAGCCTTTCCAAGTGTTCAAATTGAAAGAGCCATACCTGCGGCACGTGCGGAAATAGCAGAATTACAGGAATATACGGACATTTTCCAGCAACACATGGTTGATAATATACCAATCGATAAAGTAACGGCCCTAAGAATAATTGAAAAGTTTCCAAGCCTAAAAGTGACAAATAAAGCAGTATACAGGGGGATGAGAGTTGACGCTAATTTTATTAAGAAAAACTTTGGAGATGATGTTTTTCGCACGTGCTGTAGTGGGGATCCGGGTACGTATGTGTTAGAAGTTAACACTACACTCAAGCCAAGATCAAAGTCTGGTACCTCTTCGTGGAGTCTTGATCCCGGTGAGGGGGACCTCTGGGCGAAGGGGTACGTCAGGGACCCCAAAGACAAGCCGTATGAAATTCTTTATATGGGCGGCGGGAAAAACAGCAAAGGTCTTAACATTACCAAAGCCGCGAAAGACATGGGACATCCCATGGCATCTCAAGATTTCGCAGAAGTCTCAATGATTGGCCCGGTTGGTGTTAAAAAAGTAGTAATAGTTAACAATGCCCCAAAGGGCGGCACGCGGCCGCGCTCTATTTATGCGGTGGAAAAGCAGGCTAAGCAGAAGCACAGAGTTCCGGGAGCGAAAGCAATCGACCTCCCAGCCGGCTTTTATCCTGCGGGCAGTAGAAAAGAGATATTAAAATTAATCGGAGTACCTACCTCGCTAAAAGAAAGTATTGTAAAAAAACAACTAATTAGAGTGAGGATAGCATGAAAATGAAACTCCTACTTGAAAATTGGCGAAAATTCTTGGACGAAGAAAGAAAAGCACAAGAATTATTAAAAGAAGAGACCAGTTGTCCGCCCAACCAAATAGCCCTCCCAGACGGAACGTGTTTCCGTGACCCCTTGCACGTGGCGTCGCCTGACAGCATGCGGTCCGGGCCCGAAATTAAGGCCGTACGCGGCAGGGAGATGTCATCGAAGAAGGCGGCAGACAAGACAAAAGCAGCGCTAACTAGAGACAAAATGAAACGAGCGCACCATCGAATGTCTGGAGGGCCCTCCACGCCCGAAGCAAAAGAAGTCGCGCGAGTTGTAGCCAGTATGGGCGATCCAACTGGTGTTTTGTCATACCCTGATGTAAAAGATGCCTACATGGACTATCAAAACAACCCATCAAAAGCTTCCATGGGCTGGCTCTTTGTTGCAATAGTAGCTGCGATTCCAATTGTTGGGTACACAGTGAAACCCCTTAAGGTTGCAAGATTAGCAAAGCTAACCAAAACGGTTAATAAGGCAGACGCCGCCTTTACCGCCGCCGTCAAAGCCAAAAAACCGGGTGCGCTACAGGCGCAGAAGATGATGGCCGCACGCACCGGAAAGAGCGCCGAAGGAGCCCAAGTTGCGAGTAAAACCGCCCGGATCAGCGGAGATCTCATGAAAGTTGAAAGAATCGAAGCAATGGTCATGGGCCACGGCCAATCATATGTAATCGTGAAAACAAAAGACGGGCCCATGGCGTTCTATAAATCTTCAGCGACTGCGTACTCGGATATGGGCAGCCCATGGATACCTATGTTTGGAGTGAATGGAGGCAATGATTTTATGAAACTAAGTGGCGCACATAAAGACGCTCTCGAATTCGTTGCGAAAGGTAAAAAGCTGAAAGGCAAATATGCCGTAGAAGGCTCTGAAATCAATAATATTGGGAAAGCGCTGGAGAAGCAAGGCGCGTTCAAGGGCGCGCCTCGGGGTTACAACAGCGTTTCACATTTTTTATCTGATAATATAAACTCCTTGCGGTCGGGAATGTCCATGGAACAAATAGTCGCACAATTAAACAGAGGTTTGAGAAAAATGGGCCGAGGGGAACTTAACCTACAAACCGTGGAGAATGTGGGGATAAATCTGCATCTAAAACTCCATGGCGTCAACACAAAATTAACAGGTATGGCTGGATCTGGAATTCCGGGTGTCAATTCGGTGATTAATCAAAGCGACTTCATTGAAGCGCTAAATCTGGGAAGGGGAAGATGAAACTTTTATTTGAAAATTGGCGGAAATATCTATTAATCGAGCGCTATTCAATTGAAGATGGAATGGAAGCGATTAAGCCCACCAACAAAAAAATGCGCAAGGTCTATAAAAGATACAACAATCAAACTTGGCATTGGGAAGTTGAGCGTGGCTGGATTGATCCTAAAGAAGAGCCACCGCCTGCCGTACCAGAAGAAAAAATAAACAAGGCGGCATACGGATACAGAACGTATATATTTGAAGTAATACCGCAAGATATTGGGAGACGATACTCAGATGGACGCACCGTGCCAGAAAATAAAAGAAAAGAAGTAGCCGATCAAAATCAAGGCCTTGCTGTCATGTGGATTCGTAAGCTTTCTATAAAGGATCCAAAGTTAGCTAGAGACATTATAGACGGTGAAATAACATATTCTGGCCGCGGACATGGCGACACCCCATATTCAGACATCATGCCCGACCTTGAAATTTACTTCCAAAACCTCGATTTAATGCCCAAAAGAAATTTAATAGAGCTTGAGTCATTTGATGAGTTACATCAAATGGTAGAAGAAGCAAAAGAAGAAATTTATGCTCGGCAAGAAAAGAAACAATATCTCGACGCAGAAGAAGGTACAAAAATTTTAAGCGGCAAAATGGTACCCAACGAAGAGACTGGAAAGTTAGAAAGGAGCCCGGGTAAAAATGGGTGGTTTATCGCAGAGATCCATAACAAGGGCGCCGCCTGTGAGCTAGGAAAAGGAACAGATTGGTGCACTGCAACAGACTTAGACTTTTTTGATGAATATTATGAACCTGATGATCCGCTGTTTTTCTTTGAAGGCTTCTGGACAGACCCCAGTACAAGATTTCAATTTCATTATGGGTCAGAATCATTTATGGATGCGGGAGATAGGCCTGTAAATAAAGAAACATTCAAGACCCTTCACAGCTTGCTTATGCAAACAGAAGCACCAGAGAAATATCAAGTTGTACAAGACAAACAATATGAGATAATAGCCGGAGATTCAGACACGCCGGCAGAAGAGCTAAATAAAATAATTGAGCTATATTTGCAACGAAGGTCATCAGGATGGGGCTCAAATATAATCGAAAAAGTTGCAAAAAACGCTAAAACGCCATTAGAATCCCTTAAAAAACTATATCACTCAACTGACAATAAATATATTACTAGAAGTATTCAAGTTAACCCTGTTATTGATTTCGCGCTAGCAAAAGAGATTCTTATGTCAAACCCTAAAGACGAACTTATATATGCACGAGGGATAAAGCAAATGACAGGTTATAAGCGTTGGGGTATATCGTTCGAAGAAGTTAATAAAATAATTAACGCCGTCGAAGCGGCCAGAAATTACGAGCCACGCCAAATCCCGCAAGAAGTTGCAAACCTATATGAACACAAACTCAAAATAAGGATAAAAAGATGAAACTACTATTTGAAAATTGGCGAAAATTTATAAAAGAAGATATAACTGATTTAGCTTCTCGCCGGCGCGGTAGTGAAAAAGAATTCGTACGCGTTTTTAATGAAGACCAACTTGGCCAACTTAATAATTCAATTGCTAAAATCGTAGAAACAGCAAAACAAAAGCTTGGTGCTGAAGGTGATATTCCATATTTTGATCCAAACTCTTTAGAAAAAGTTGAATTAGCAGAGCCACTAAAAATGGTTGCAGAACAAACTGATGAAGAACTTGGCATCACACCTTTTCAATCCTCTCAGGCTTCTCCTGAGCGAATGGCCTTGAGAAAACAATACCATGGACCAGAAGGCGAATTAGCCAAACATGGTCCGAGAGCAGTTAAAAATCTAGAAAAAGGCATTGGTCAAATGTCGCCAGAAGAATTCGAAGAAGCGGGATATGTTATTAAAGTTCCTCAAAGCGTTCTAGATGATTTTGCTCAATTAGTTGAAAGCACAAAAGAAACAGATGGACTATATGAAGAGGCAAAAGATTGGTATCACAATATTCGTGGACTCCTCGACAAAGAAACAGAAGACGACAGAGATTCCGCTTTGTTGGGATTATTAATTGCAACTTACTCTCCACGAGCTAAATTTGCTTTAAACTTGGCCGAAGCTGTTTTTATGTACAAGGCGGTTCAAAAGGATGCCTCTGAAAACCCAGAAGCGCTTAAAAATTATCTTGAAACATTCCCTGGTGCAGAAAAAAGAGAGCCCGGAGAATTTCGAGGATTTACTGGGGCTCACAAAGTTCCAAATTTTGCTCTCAATCTCGTAGCTCCTGATTTGGCTGGAAAAAGAGAGGAATTGGGAGACGTCGTTTATAACGATCTTTATGAATGGAATTCAACAATTGACACATGGATGATTGATGCGTTTTATCCTTCTCTCCGCAAAGCTTCTACAGCAAAAGAATGGGAAGCAATTAAAGGCAAACTAATGTCAAATGTTGTTTCTTATCGACATATGGCTGGATTAGTTGCCAAAGAAGCAAAAAAATTAAATTTAATTCCTCACCAATTGCAAGCACTTATTTGGGTAGCCTCACAAATACGACAAACTGGCGAAGCTGGTCTTGGCGTAACAACACAATTCGCTTTTGATCAGATTAGAGAGTCAATTAGAAATATTGCCGAGATCAACAATGACCTAGAGGCACTTAAAAATTTAGAAGAAGAAGATTGGCTAGGAACAATTATCGACACCATTGATAGAAGCGGATTTGAAGAGGCTTCAAAATATACTCTGGGGATGAAAGATGAAAAAGGCAAAATAACAACTCCAGGAATCCGAAGCATCACCGCAAGTGGCAAAAAAGGCTCAGCGTTTGAATATTTTCCTGCACCAGAAAAAGTAGAAAAACCAAAAGGACCAGCAAAGCCAAAAGGGCCGCCAAAAGAAAAAGTAATGAAGCCGCATCAAGATCCTCAATACGAAGGCTTAAATACACACTATGTGATGAACAATGTTATTCAAATGCCAACTGGTAAATTTAATAATTTATACGATTCAGTTACCCTATATTTAGATCCTGAATTTTCTACCGACAAAGCAGTTGAACATATTTTAGGAAGGTTCGACCCAGAAGCAAAAGCTAGCAAAGATTACTTTACTGAAAATTTAAAACACTTTAAAGTTACAATAGGAAAAAAATAACTATTTAATATATAATGCCTTGTACTATTAACAATAATACTTCCAATGACCTTTCTCAATTGGAAGATCTAACTCAAAAATTAGTTCCTTTTGCACAAAAGCAGATAGGCTTTAATCGACCACCCACAATTAATTTTGATGATGATGAGAAAAATGCAGCCAATCCTCTCGGAAGGACTGCTCAATACGATCCTTCAAATATGGAAATTATTGTCTTTGTTACAGGGCGCCACACAAAAGATATTCTGCGCTCAATTGCACACGAGCTAGTTCACCATGGCCAAAATCTAAGAGGAGAATTTAGCAAGCCCATATCCACTAAATTAGGCTATGCACAAAACGACGAGCATTTACGAGGAATGGAGCGCGAAGCGTACGAAACTGGTAATCTTTGTTTTCGAGATTGGGAAGACGGAATAAAACAGCAATTACCACTATATGAAACTATTTATAAAGAATCTCTTATAGGAGGAGACAATATGTCGATTAAAGACTGGAAAGATAAAGAGCTTAATAATCTTTTAATGGATAAATGGGGATATAAGCCACAACCTGAAAAGAAGATTGAGGAAGGAATTCCAACAACCGTAGTCAATGATTACGAAACTGGAGAAATTCATTTTGGCGAAGACGAGGATGATGAGGACGGCGATGATGAGGACGAAGAGTCTAGTAGTCAATTACATTTAAACCCTCAAGACCCAGAATTTCGAGAAAAAGCCTCTTTATCAGAAAGTGTACAAAAATCATCTATGATACATGAAGATCTCCCACCCAGCCTGAGAGGCCGCGGCGCCGGAGATGACGAAGCAACGAAACTTCGCGATAGCATTGCTGATATTAAGAGCGGTGGAGGAGACCAAGCAACGAAACTTCGCGATAGCATTGCTGATATTAAGAGCGGTGGAGGAGACCAAGCAACGAAACTTCGCGATAGCATTGCTGATATTAAGAGCGGGAACCAGGGTTCCCGGTCCGGGTCAGGGTGCCAATCATCAAGGTGTATGAAAGAAAGACTCGGACAGCTGCCCTCCGATCGGCCAGCCGCTGAACCTGAAGATGTTGCAGAAGAAAGAGACGTTGTGGATACAATAAAAGACATTGGCGGAGTTGCCCTTGACATTCTCGGCCTCGGCGGTCTTTTTGGCGAAGATGATACGGCCGCCGAAGTCAAAGAAAAAGTATCAAAATTTGACCCAGAAACGGCACAAAGATTGAAAGATAAAATAGCTTCTATCAAAGTGGGACAGTCCTTGCCGGGGAAAGTCGGCAGACTACCCGACGCAGAATGGACAGAAGTCTCGGGACCCGGAGCAGATCCCGGAACGGGCACTGGTGCTGTTTCTTCCGGCGGGGCTGCACTTCATGTTGATTCTGGTGCCGGCTATTTAAATTTATGGAAAAAATTAACAGGCGTTGAACAAGGGGCTTTCCAAAATAATTGGAGAACTTTCCGTCAATATATGAGAATGGTTGTTGGCGCCGGTCAACAGGCTCGCCCAATGTTGAGAACTAGCGTAGATTACAGACCAATGCTAAGCCAAGCAATCAGTATGAGTCAACGAGGAGCCCATGTGCCTTCTAAATTCAAAGGAGCATGGAAAAAGAAAAAGACTCCCAAACGAGTAGATATACGCGCACAGCCAGGACCTAAATCTTATATTAGCCCATCCCCGTGGGATGCCACGCCCGAAAAAGAAATGGGAGAATTTAAAGGGATGGACTATGAAAATGCTGCAAGTGCCTACGAACAAGCTTTAGAACGAGCCAATCTCGCGGCTAAAACAGGAACAACAGTCCAAGGCCAAACTGCTGAATGGTGGCGAGAATTCGCCTCAAAAATTGCACAAGGCACAGACCTTGAAGAAGAACAGCCTATTTCACAATTTGGAGAAGTGCCCGGCACCAAATCACAATGGCAAGCATGGCTAGGCCAGCCATAACAAAGAAGGACTTTATGATGAAAATCTTATTCAAAAAGTCTTCTGCGCTTCTTAAGGAAGCTGTCGCTTCTGCAAAAATTGCATCTCCCGAAAATATTAGTTATGGATATGTATACGGAACAATAGACGGCACAGTTTTAAGCAGCCACAATGCTACAAATGTATATTATGGCGCATCTATGAATAAGTTTATGTTAGCTTTTATTAACTTAGCGCTATATTGGAGCGGCCGCGGCCAGCGCGCCGGCGGGTATGCCACTCTAACAAAAGATGAGCTGAAACAATATATTCATTATTCAAAAGGAAGTAAAGGTTCTAGTGAAATGAATCGCGCGCTATCGGGCCAAAGACGTAGGACCGATGGCAGACATGTTTCACGAAAAAGGGCTGCTGCTCTAGCCACCACAAAACAAGAAATCGATATCACTTTAAGAGACATGGGTATAAGTAGAAAACTATTGCCAGGAATACGGTACAGTGGCGCCACGAACAAACAAACTCCCATGGGCGTTTTTAAATTTTTGTCTTATTTAATAAAGTCTGGTGCTGATCCTGAAACTGATTACCACGAAGAGGCTAAGAAAATTCTAAATCTTATGAAAACCCCTTTTACGGGCCATGATTCAAGATGGTTTCGAGAAAAATTAGCGCCTTGGTTGAGCGAAAATGGCGTACAAATTAATAATATTTATGGAAAAGGAGGCTGGAATCCGAAGGCCCCCGCGGGCATGGCTTTGGGCGTCGTCCTTAATGACGATAAAATTTTAGTTTTATATAGTAACGACTCCCGAGTAGAAAATAAAGCATGGGGGCGAAAACAAATCCACAATATTATATTAAATATTCTATCTGGAAAACCGCCAAAGGTTGACGCCATGGGCGCGCCCGCACAAAAGCCTGCGCCCGCGCCGGCGACAACTCAAGAACAACCACAGCTAAGTAGCGCGGGGCTTGTACAAATCCAAGGAAATGTTAGAGATCCAAATAAAGCATGGGGGACACAAACCACAGCAAATTGTATACAACAACTTGGATCATGGCCAATAGGTGATATTTCATTACCGGAAGGGGGAAAAATGCGGGGTCATGTGTCACATCGAAAGGGCGCTGATTTTGACGCGGCACTCCCAACAAAAGGAGGCTATTCAATTGTTGGCGGCGCGGGAGGCGTTTGGGGAACCGACGCCAGAGGCAATATTTTTAGAGACATCAGCCCAGAAGAACTCGATGTGGCCAGCGCGCTCAATTTTTTGACTACAGTTCGTAATTGCGGTGCTGGAGTTTTTATAGATATAGGGCATATCAATAAAATCAAAGAATATGCGAGACAAGTTCTATCTCCTGCGGATTTTTCTAAGGTATTTAGAAGAGTAGGTCTTGCTCGGCAAGGAGACACCCACCATCGCAGCCATTTTCATGTAAGAGTAGGCGGCGGCGGAAAAATAGGAAGAGTGGCCATAAGAAAAAGACCACCTTCGGCTGCGGGAATGAAACCAACACAACAACCCTCAACAGGAGGCAGATATTTACCCGGCTACGAATATTATCGCACACCCGACTTTGATTTCGAAACCTTCTATTCAGAACTAGATAAATATTTCCCAAATATATGCGGTCCAAAAGGTTGTGGAGCAAATGGTATACTATTTACTAGAGGACGAGATTTTAAATTTGGCCCTGAACATGCTGATGCACTCCGCATGTTAAAACAAGTACAAACTGGTAAACGCTTGACACAAGCAGAAATTGATAAATTACAAAGCGACGCCAGGGGAAGGAAATCAACGGGTACTAAATCACGAGTTTGGGTAGAGCCCTTGTGAGATAATTAAAGTATTTTGTATTAAGGAGATAAACATGTCAGAAAAAACAGAGAAAGCATTAAAAGAGGTCTTTAAAGAATATTTGCTTAACGAGGCGCCAGAATTATTGACCGAGATGCCGAAACCCAAAGACGCCACCAAAATGAGAAAGGTGTGGGATTGGATCAGACGTGTATTTGGCTCACAAACGCACGCAAAAGCGGGGATCCCGAAGGGGAGTCGGCGAATCTTGCCTCCATGGGCGCGCACCCGGAAATGGAGGTTGATACTCGGCGCCGCTGAAGCGATTCAACAGTATCAGAGACACTGGAACACATATAATTACGAAGATTGGAAGAAATTCGATCCTATCGCATATGGGGAATGGATAATGTTGGAAATATTGGTGTATTTCGAAATGGAAGGAGGCATCGCCAAATATGCCGCGTCACATCTAGATGAAAACGGCGAACCATTTAGTCCATTTACCAGAAATCCGGAGCGGGTGTCTTGGGGTATTCAAGACATCGCTGAAACGGCCAAGGAAATAAAAGATTGCAAAATGAATATTGGCCACTCCGTGGGGAAACAGGGAGATGTACAAAGATGCGAGAAACTGTTCCTCGAACTTGTCGCGAAAAAAAGGAAGCACGAACGTGCGGTCAAGCAGGCTTGGGACGACGCGGTCTCCGGCGGCACAGGACCAATATATAATGAGGACAACCCGGCCTATAAAATTCTAGACCCTTCGGATCCTGACTATAAAGAAGCGGAAGAATTAATTCGAAGAGACCACGAATGCGCCGCTAGCGCAAATAAAAACCCCGGATGCCCGCTAACCAAAAAAGAGGTCCAGCTAATGTGTACTTATATTTACGGTTCCGACGCGGACGAGTGCGGTTAATAATACTAGCTTAAACAAAGAGGGACACAATGGGCACCGCAGGACACATGCAACATCCTTTTAACGTTCCACGCGTTAAAACGGGCCAAGACTTAATTAATTATTTTGAAAGAATCGTTGGCCACCTTTCTGAAAAAAACCCTGAAACTGGAGAAGCTACTAATATAGGTAGTGTTAAATTTGATGGTATCAATGTAAGCTTTAAGCTTGTAAACGATGAGACTACTCCTACCGGAAAAGACTTTAGAATGGATCGAGGAACTTCATACACCAAATCTGTTCTTGGTATGACAACAAAAGATGCGTATGAGTTCTGGCCAGATGAATTACAAGATGATGGCACATACAAAAAACATGGCATGCCCCACGCGATCGAAGAACTTTTAAAAATATTCAACGAAGCCCTCCCGCAAATAAAACCAGAATTAGAAATTTTAGGAATGTGGGACGACCCCACTAAATATTTTAATACTGAATATATGAAAAAGGGCAAAACGAATGTTATTGAATATGCCGAAAAAATATTAGCTATACATAGTGTTAATCAGTTTTATGAAAAGAAAGCTCGCAAGTCATGGGTAGAATCGGGAAAATCTATGGACCGCCCGGGCACTCCAAGGCCAACCGATCCGGACACAGGAGAGCTAACAAAAGACGACAGCTTTGAAATCAATTATGATAAAGGCGCCCTGGCCCGAATTATAGAAAAAGTTAAGCCAATTGCAGAAAAATATAATATTAGTTTAGTTGGTGATGTACCGACAGAATTAATAACTGATATTGATTTTACCGAAACTTTGACTAGTCCATTTTCTATAAGAACAACAGAAAGTGAAACACAGACACGCACTCTTGAAGATTGGCTTTTAGATGCAATTAATCCATGGGACGCAAAAGTAACTAAAAAAGTAGTTCAACCAAATCCAGAGACTGGGGAAGAAGAAATAACTGGTAGAGAAATTCCAGCAATTGGTAAAGAAGTTTACGTAGCTATCGAAGTAGATAAGATACCATTAGATCAATATTTGTTACATCCCGAAAAAGACGTTATAATAGCCATTAACGGCGCCCTTTTCAACCACGCGACGCTCACCTTGGGAATGGACGTTAAACGCGCTCTAGGTAGCTCTAAAGGCTCTCTAGAAGGGCATGAAGGAGTTGTACTCAGAGGACTAGAGGATCGGCCCTTAAAAGTGACAGGAGATTTCATTTTAAAGGGGAGAAGTGGAGAAATAAAGAAAAAAATAAGTGGCGATAAAAAAACGATCAAAGAAGAAATAAATTTAGAAAACGACGATACAGAAAAAACAAGAATTGCAATATATCCGGGACGATTTCAGCCAATGGGGCAACATCATGCCGAAGTATTTAAAGAACTTGAACTGGATGAGAGCTTTGATAAAGTTTATATAGCTACTACTGATAAAGTAGATTTCACTGAAATTGAGGGGGTGCCTAAATCTCCTTTTAATTTTGAAGAAAAGAAACAAATAATGATGATGCACGAGATTCCGGAAGAAAAGATTATTGAAGTTGTAAATCCTTATAACGCCGTTGAAATCTTACGCGATTATGACCCCGAAACAACATCTATTACATATTTTGTGGGCGCAAAAGATATGAGAGAAAATCCTCGATTTCAAAGAACGGAAGGTGTTACTGAGGGTGGTTATGAATGGAAAATCAAAGTTAAGGATCATGTTTCAATTGATATTCCGGACATCGGAGAAATGTCTGGTACAAATATTAAAAAAGCGTTAAAAGACTCTGAACCAGAAACTTTCGAAACTATAATGGGGTGGTATGACCCGATATTATATGATCTCATTAAAAATAGATTAAAACATTTGGAGGAATCCCAGCAGCCGCTGGGAATCTTTCTGCGGTTAATCGAAGAAGCGACAAATAAAAAAGAAAACTTGTTGTTAGAGCAACAGACCAGCAGACAATTAATTGAGCCATCTCAAGTAGAACAATGGTATAGAAATAAAGGCCTTTTAGACGAGACTCGGGCCAAGTCAATAACCGCATATAATAATTATTATAAAGAATATCTTTCTGAACACACAGGGAAAATTGATCTGGAAAGCTTACTAAGGATTTCCAATGATTTAGCAACAAAAGTTAGAGATGCAATAGTTGCAAGTTATCAATCTCCAAAAAATACTTCTATAGATGAATTAATTTTGATTCAGCAAAAAAGGGCGCGCCTTGATACAAATAAGAAACGATTTCTAAATCTTCGTATAAATATGGTAAAGAAAAGACAAAACAATCAAACATTGTCCTCTCAACAACTTTTAGAAATAGAACAACAATATAATAATTATTATCTTAGGATTATTGTGGGCGCCCTTTCCAGGCCAGTACATGTTATAATAGGATATGATTTATCTCTTTCTGCTAATGTTGCATTGAGTATATATTCTTTTGAGCGACGCGGCGAGTACCATCCGGATTCAAAAATAGTATATTTAACTCCAATGAGAATAATAAAAACGGGCCTTTTAGATCAACGCCAAAGTACTCTCCCATCCGCCATCAGGCACGAATTAGATCATGCAGTTGAATATGCACTCCGAGACCTACCGAAAGAAAAGGGAGCAATTGACATTGTAGAGATACAATCTTCATTGCTTGAACTGTGTTTATTATCAAAAGAAGAGATTTCTAAAAAAGGAAAAGAATATGCCGACTGGTATGACAAGCTTACGAGTCTAGATGAAGTAAGAGCCCGAATAAGAGAAATACAAGGTTTAACTGCCGCTATAAGTCGCGATCAAGCACAATCATTATGTCAAAAAAAACAAGCAGATAGCTTTATTAATATATGGGATTTTTTAGATTGCAATTGTCGCCACCTTGCAGATGTTATTAATCAAGTTGCTGTATTAGAGCCTCCTCAAAAATCTATAAGTATGGTTTCTGAAAATATAATGAATATGATTGAAGAGGCAATTAATGAAGCAACCATCGAACGCATGTATGGCCGCGCCGCTCCCGGGAATATGGTGAGCATAATTCAGCCCGGATCTGGTAAGAGAGATGAAAAAAGCGTTAAAGATGTTGCCGAAGCAATGATAGACGCAATTATTTCAGCGATGGATGAAAAAGAACTTGATGAGAATTCAACAGCAGGCGGCGCCGGCGTGGGCCAAGCTGGAAATGTTGAAGGGGCCGCAGGCGCTTTTACTTTTGAAGTACCAGCTGAAACTACGCTATACACAACCGCGCCAGGGAAAAGAGATAAGAAGAAAAAAAAGAAAAAGAAGAAAAAGAAGAAAGAAAAACAAACGTTAATTCGTGAAGTTGAAGACTATTTATTTAGCATACTGGGAGTTGATCCATGAATCAAGAAGAAAAAAGATTAAGATCATTAATTAGAAAAGGCATCGGTGTTGTAATGGAGCGCAAAAAAACACAAGAACATGAAGGCCAAAGACTGCGCAATATTATTAGTTATTTAGTCAAAGAAGTCAAAGGAACTGCCAAAGTTGCTAATAGAGTAATCCACAAAAATAGTGGGATCAACGCATTAGACGACCTTTTAAGAGATATTATTACACAAATTGAAGGCACTTATAAAACTCTTGCCACGGACGAGCTACAGCGCAAATCATTTAGATATCATATGTTAATTAATTTTAAAAATATTCTTGCTCCTGTTAATGCAAATCGGTTTGCACCAGAAACAGGGCCAGCTTTGACTGAACAAGAAGAAAAGGAACCAGAAATTAAAGTATCAATAGATGATGAACTAGAAGACGATGATATAAATGCCCCCCCAGACCCTGATAAATTTATTCCTTTAAGACCACAAGACGAAGAAAAAGCTAAGGAAGAAAAAGAAAAAGAAGAAGGTTTTGTTAAGCTTGATTCTTCTGATCCGGATGTACAACAGGGTGCGGCGTTTGCTGAAAAAGCTTTTAACAAAGTTTCGAAACAAATTATATCTACATATGAAGACTTAATTTCTTCGAAAGACGCGGCCGCATTCGAAGACTGGGGTCTTACTAACTTAAAACTTTATTTTGATATGTTTGAAGATGAAATGGCAGACGAAATTGGTAAAGAACCAGAAAGCCCTGATTACCCACCAAAAGAAGCACCAGTAGCACTAGAAGAAGTGTATGAAATATGAAACTAACTAAATCAAAATTAAAGAAAATTATTAAGGAGGAGCTGAAAAACATTCTTTTGAATGAAGATGATGAAAAACGAACTCAATATCTTTGTATTGAATGGTTTGACGATGATCTGGATGACAAAGAAAAAGCTAGAATTAAAAGAGCATTTCGGTCTTCAAATCCAGGAAAACCTCATGGAAGCGGCGATCTTTGGAATAACTATCTTAGCAAATGGGCCGGCTGTCCCCATAAACCGCCAAACCATAAAGTAACTGTAAACACAGTTAAAACACCTCTTAAAGAATAATTTTAAAATTAAAACAATTAATTAATAACTAATTACTTAAATATTCTATCATATTTCAGAATTTAAATTAAGATGGCTTGGAACAAAAAAAGAAAACTCTTTGGAAAAAATGCTTATTACAGCATATCCAAAAAATTACGAAAAGAAAGCAAATCTAGCGAAGAATTTGAGCTAATGCTCAATGGACTTTCTTTGGAAGATGTTATTGCCCTTAAACTAGAATTAGCTACGAGACCATTTGGTGGTAAATCTTTCGGAATTCCCATATGGCACTCCATGAGAGAAATTGTGCAAGACGCTGTACTTAAAATGGCTTTATCCACTACTAGATCAAAAAAAGAAGCTGCGAGATTTTTAGGACTCATCCCTCAAGACTTCAGAAAACTAATGAAGAAATACAAGACTGAAAGCTTTTTTGAAGAAAAAGATTAAAAAAACTTGACATATAATATATCATTATATATACTTATTACAGATCTTTAACATGGGGACGAAACGGTTTCGACGAAGAGCGAAGAAAATAGCACGCAAGACTGTGTGAGTAACACAGTAAAAATGCTCAAACTTTATAAATGCCAACGATAACGTTGAATTTGATTACGCCTTAGCTGCATAATCGGAAGTTGTTAGTGACTTTCTTAAAGAACACTAGACATTTTCAATTTTAGGAAAAATTGATAGGAACTTAGTCATTTTGGTGACTATGTATATCTCGGTAGCCAACACCTTAAGTTGGTAAATGGATTCCCTGGTTTGACCAAGGTGGCTGGTACTTCGGCGGTGAATGTACCAATTTCTTGTATATCGCGTTATTTTTGATTCTTTTCGGACTCGGGTTCGACTCCCGACGTCTCCACCAAAGACATAAAAGGAGAAATTATGAGTGGACTAGTAGGTTATTTAGTTACGCTTGCTGCCGGCGCCGTTTTGGGCGTTGTGTTGGCTAAGAAAGGCGTAGTATAATGGAAGAAACTCTAAAAACAAAAGATTGGAAAACTGTTGGTACTTTTTCTACCTACAAAGAAGCAGATAGGCTTCGAAATGAATTGGTAGAAAAACACACATTAGTTAAAGTTAAGATGGGGGCCCCAGCGAGCAAACAGAATGTTTTTAGAGTTAAATGCTGGGACCCTCCTCCAATCAAAAAAGAAATAAAAAAAGAACGAAAACAGATTAAAAAAGGTAAAAACAACAAAAGGCAGCTAAAGAATGAAAGCAGGAAGATACGCGCTGGACGAGACGAATCGCAAGATTTTTATCGGAAGTAAAGTAAAATACAAAAATCGTATTTTTCTCGTTGAAGACATTGAATATTTAGACTGGACCATTAAGCAATTTTTAACCCTTGTTGATAACAAAAACAAAAACAAAAAATTAAAGTTTATCTCACCTAAAGATGTAAAGGCAATACATTGAAGAAAAATATATTAATTGTTGGTACTGGCACAATTGGCGAGCCCCTGATTGGCCTCCTGGCAGACTTCAGAAAAAAATTAAATATCGGGCAAGTAATTTTTCATAAAAGAACGCCCTTGATAGATGAAGTGGCGAAAGTCAACAGTCTAATAAAGAGAGGTGCCAAATTGGCTGTGAATGAAGATCTAATCTCTTCCTTCAAGGAGCTACGTCATAAAGTTTCATACAATTTCCAGGAAGCTCTAGAGAAAGCAGATGTTGTAATCGATTGCACCCCCGCTGGTAACGAGCATAAAAAGAAGCATTACGTAAAATACCCAGGCAAAACTTTTATAGCGCAAGGTAGCGAAAAGGGCTTTGGAGTACCATATGCATATGGTATCAATGACGAGGTACTCGATAAGAAGCCCTCTTTCATTCAAGTTGTTAGTTGCAACACGCATAATATTGCCTCCATTATAAACTCAATCGACCCGAGCATTGGTAGCATAGAGCGTGGAGATTTTGTTTGTATTCGGAGAGCTAATGACATAAGCCAAGAAGGAGGCTTTATACCCTCCCCACAGGTTGGAGTCCACAATTCTGAAAAGTTTGGTACCCACCACGCTAAGGATGCATACGATCTGTTTCGTACAAAGAATAAGTTTGTCAATATTTTTTCAAGTGCCCTCAAAGTTAATTCTCAATATATGCACATTATTCGCTTTAATTTGGTAGCCTATGGGCACATATCAAAAGAAAATTTAATTAATCGCTTTAGAGAGAACAAGTTTGTAGCGCTCACTCACAAAGAAGCGACAAACAGAGTGTTTTCTTTTGGTAGAGATCATGGATATTATGGACGAATATTTAATCAAACAGTAGTATCGATTCCATCTTTAACAGCAACTAGTCTCCCTGGAAAAACACAAGTCAGCGGATTTTGTTTTACACCTCAAGATGGGAATTCGCTACTTAGCAGCGTTGCAGCTGCTTTATATGGAATTTATGGAGAAGATTATCTTTCAAAGATGGCGATATTTGATGATTTTCTTTTTTCGGAGATTTAAATGCAATTTAATTACGGCTATGTTTGCGAACCAAACAATATATCAATAACAGTAGAAAACACCCCCACTTATAGTAAAGGAATAAAGATTATTTTTTATCTTGGCAACAAAGAAGCATTTTCTACAATTCAATCACTTCCAACTTTTACTCCTGATAAAGATGATATTGATGATGTTGTCAGATCATATTGCAATTTAATAAAAGGCTGTACTAAAAAATATATACAAGGTCGCTTCCCAATAAATAAAGTTATGACGGTAATGTTAGTTAATCAATCTTTAAAAAAAGTGCGCACAAAAATTGGAAAAACAATTTGGACAAGCTAGCTAGAGGTGGGAGTATCTACCATTATTATCTTCAATAAAATCCATTAATGATTCATAAGTTGGCCCTAAAGAAATTACGGGAAACCTTATAAGCAAAGAGTGAATCAACCCTACTAATTCAAATTTATCGTTTAAGACCATCGAACCAGAAGATCCCGGCGCAGCCGGTAACGTATACACAGAAACACGATTGAGACCCCATTTATTTGTTGCTTCTCCGTTATGAAAGCCATCAATTATTGGTACCATCTGATAATCAAATATTCCAACCGGCGCGCCAATATTATATATACGAGATCCGGGCAACGGCTTATAAGCTGCAATTTTAACTGGTGGCCTTCGAAGGTTTTTGGCAAACAACATGCATATGTCATTAGCATTATCTCTTTCTAACGCCACAGCCTTATACTTTTTACCATCAATGTCAACTAATTTAAAGGTGGTGTAAAGGGCGGTAGGTTCAGAAGCGCAAACATGAGCGGCAGTTATAACTAAACTTCCATTATTGGTGTTTTTTATTACAAAGCCAGACCCGATATAACGAGCGGTTTCGCCAATTTTAATGCACCTTTTAAAGAGACATATTTTACTTTCTTCCTTCACTGTTACGAACATAAAAGAATCGCGAGGTAAATTGTGTGCCGTTTCTTCGGCTGTATAGTGATAGGTGTTTTTATTGTGGTGGTGGGTATAGGTGCATGTTACTAAAAAAAGAACTAATAGAGACATTAGAATTTTTTTCATTTGGAAGCCAACTCCAGTTTCCATCGTATTTCAACCTTTTTTTTGCCATTCTTGTCTTTGGTTGTTTTTTCTTTGTATTCTGCTATTATATTTGATCCGTTGGTTGTCCATCTTGCAATTGTTTCTTGAGGGTTTATTTCTTTATAGCGCCCCATTGCTACGTCAATTATGAACTGGATGCTGGCCTTTACCAAAGAAGCATCTTCTGTTTTATATCGCGTAATAACATGTGTTTTCTTTTCTTTATGAATTTTGTCCAACCACACAAGACATCTTGCGAATTTTGGTAAAATTTGTTTTTTGACCGAGGCCTCTTGTGAACTTACAACTTCATATAGAAATCCCTTAATGGCATATATCTGATCGTTGTCCATGGGTGTACACCCCTTTTTGCATAGCACCACCTTAGCTTGCGCTAAAGCTGGAACGAGCAAAAGCATGAGTGTGGTCATCAATGCTTTTTTCATTTTTAAAGAACCTCCTAATAATAACTATGAGCGAAATAAAACAACAGTTCTTTTTCTTAATAAAATAATCAAAACTATTTATAATGTGCATTAAATACAAATCATTTATATGGCGAAAAAAACTTATATTCTAGATACAAGCGTCTACCTAACAGACGCAAACGCGCTAACTGCTTACCAAAACAATGATATAATCATTCCATTTAAAGTTTTAGAGGAAGTAGATAAGCACAAGAAGCGACAAGATAGTGTCGGCTCTAACGCTCGAAAAACAATTCGAACGCTTGATTCCATAAGAGAGCGCGGTTCGCTCTATAAGGGGGTCCGGATCGCCAAAGGAAAGGGTATTGTGACGGTTAAGGGCGCCGAAAGTAATCTTTTGGACACATCTATAGCAGATAATGAAATAATTACAGTTGCACTAGAAGAAAAACAAAGAAATGAACAAAGAAAGGTGATCCTGGTTTCGCGCGACATTAATATGCGCGTAAAATGCGATGCGCTGAATCTTTTAACCGAAGACTACATTATTAATCAAGTAGTCAAAGATACCGATCATTTGTATACAGGCTTTAAGATGCACCTTGTTGATGATCAAATTATTGACCAGTTTTATAATGGAGAAAAAATTTATTTAGACAAAGAGGACGTGGCACTGCAACCGAATCACTTTTTAATGCTAGTTTCCAACTCCAATGAAAAGAAAACTGCACTTGCAAGATTTTATAATTATTCAAAGCCCCTTAAAAGAATTAATGGGGAACATAAACATGGCGTATGGAACGTACGAGCCCGCAACAAAGAACAAAGTTTCGCTCTTGATTTATTGATGGATCCTGATGTCCAAGTCGTCACTTTGGTCGGAAAAGCTGGTAGCGGCAAAACACTTTTATCTATAGCCGCCGGCTTAGCTCAGGCGGTGGAAGAAATCAAAGATACTACGTATAAGAGATTGATCGTGTCTCGCCCAATTCAGCCGTTAGGAAAAGATATTGGATATCTACCCGGAACAATGGAAGAAAAAATGGCGCCTTGGCTTAGTCCCATCCAAGACAACTTGAGATATTTAATGGGGAATGATAAAGAAACCTTAAGAATGTATACGTCACAAGGTATAATAGAGATTGAAGCTTTGACTTATATAAGAGGGCGCTCAATTGCAGATGCTTTTATTATAATCGACGAAGCACAGAACTTGACAGCACATGAATTAAAGACTATAATTACAAGAGTGGGCGAGAACACAAAAGTTGTGCTAACTGGAGATATCGATCAAATTGATAATGCGTATGTTGATGAAACATCAAATGGATTAGCATACGCAGTAGAAAAATTTAAGAGTCATGATCTATCGGGTCACATTACTTTAGTAAAGGGCGAAAGATCTAAAGTTGCCACATTAGCAGCAAAAATTCTTTAAAAAGCTTGACAAAATAAAATATTATATATATAATGGAGATAAATATGAGTACTGAAAATGAAAATCCGGAATTGCTGCAGTCAGTAGAAAAATCAAACGAGTTGAAAGAATGGCTTGTAAACTATGTAGGAAATAAATATAATCCAGATTCCGATGAAGTGACTGTAGAAATGATTATTAAAACAATGGCTGAAGAATTTCCTGAATTTCTTTTAGTTTTAGCTGAAGAAAATTTTATACGAGGATATCAACAAGCATTAGCTGATATCGATGAAGGAGAAAATTTAATGCAAAAAGATGGAGTGGTTTAATAGTGAATTATATTTCTGAAAGTGCTGAGAGAGCAAAAAAGAATAGTAGAGAAAAACATATATATGGAGACAAATTGGTTTATATAAAGGACCAACTGCCATATGGTTTTGATTTAAATTATGTGCTAGAAACAATAGAGAAATTAATCCCTCGAACGTTTTTTAGTAACATTGATTCAATTTATGTAGGAAAGTTTAAAATTTTAGATAATGGCGACCTTCCTTTCAATGCAAAATATAAAGACAATGCTTTATATATCACGAATGATCAAGATAACGAAAATGATATGATGGATGACATTGTGCACGAAATTGCGCATGCCGTTGAAGAACAATTTGAAGAACAGCTTTATTCTGATGTCTCAATTGAAAACGAGTTTAGAGGAAAAAGAGAAACTTTATATCACCTTTTAGACCAAGAAGGATATGAGCCCCCCGGGAAACAATTTAATAATATCGAATACAACAAGTATTTTGACCATTATCTTTATAATATTGTAGGATATCCTACGCTAAACGCTTTAATCGCGGGCCTGTTTTATTCTCCATATGCTGTGACGTCTTATCGAGAATATTTTGCAAACGGTTTCGAGAACTATTTTTTAAGAGATCAAAACTATTTAAAGAAAGTAAGTCCGATATTATATAATAAGATTGTCGACTTATTAGTTGACCAAACAGAAGAGGAATTATAGAAAATGAATATTAAGTTTATCGATAAGAACACTGTAGAAATTACAGCATCTTTAAAGTGGATCGCCACGCGCCCACCAGCGTCACAAAGGAAAATTATAAAAAAAGAAGAGTTTATTGCTAAGTTCAAAAAGAAACACCCTTCTTATACTGTAGAAAAAGTCGAAGGCCCCGATAAGATTTCCAACTTTAGAGAAGAAAGACAGTCTAAAGGGGCATGGGTGCTCACGGTATCGAAAATTGAAAAAAGCAAGCTTGCACCAAAAAAAGTAAAAAAAGTGATCACTAAACCGCAACAGCCACAAAAAGAAAAGAAACAAGGTGTTTAATGCCCCACATATCTTTCTCAGAATTAAAATTATGGAATGAGTGCCCCTGGAAACACAAGCTCGTTTATTTAGATGGCATCAAGGCCTTTGAGGGCAATGAGCACACAGCTTTTGGTACAGCAATTCATTCTGTTTGTGAACAACTGGTCGAGAATAATATTAAAAATGCAGCTGAATATTTTCAGGAACAATTTTTAAAAGAACTACAAGAATTACCAAAAGATTATGAATTGAAAAAAGATCTTGTTACTAGTATGCGTATGCAGGGATGTATGTTGATTGGCCATATATTGCCATCATTAAAAGATTATTTTGGAAGTTATGAGTTGGTTTCTGTTGAAGAAAAACTATATGTGCCCATTGAAGGATATGACGATTATAATTTTAAAGGGTATATTGATTTGGTTTTGAAAACTTCTGATGAAAAATATCATATTATTGATTGGAAGACGTGTTCTTGGGGTTGGGATCCACGACGCAAAAGTGATAGAATGACAACATATCAATTAACACTATATAAGCACTTCTTTTGTATTGAACATGGTATAGACACGTCAATGGTAGACACACACTTCGCGCTGCTTAAAAGAACAGCCAAAAAAAATAATATAGAGTTATTTAAAGTTACTAGTGGTAATAAAAAAACTGAAAATGCCCTTAAATTATTGAATAAATCTCTTTATAATTTAACTAATAAAAATTATATTAAAAATCGCGCGGCGTGCCAAGGAAGATTTGGCCCCTGCGAATTTTTAAAATCACAACATTGCAATTAAGAGGCCCGCATGAGCGAAAAAATTAAGATCATGACTATTAGTGATATGCCTTTTGCACCTTCTGGTGTGGGCACACAAACAAGATATATTATTGAGAATATGTTAAAAACTGGCAAATACAAATTTGTTAGCTTAGGGGGCGCTATGAAACACGCCTCGCACAAACCGATTACAACTGAAGAATGGGGCGAAGACTGGATTACTTTTCCAGTAGATGGATACGGCACACAAGAAATTGTAAGATCAATTCTTCGACAAGAAAAACCTGATATACTTTGGTTTATGACGGACCCAAGATTTTGGGGTTGGCTGTGGGAAATTGAAAACGAAATCCGCCCACTGGTTCCAATGGTCTATTATCATGTTTGGGACAACTACCCCTACCCAGACTATAATAAAAAGTTTTATGAATCAAATGATTTGATCGCGACAATATCTAAAGTCACTGATGACGTTGTAAGAACTGTGGCGCCCTCAGTAAAATCAATTTACTTACCGCACGCTGTCAACACAGAAGCATTCAAAAAACACGATTCAGAAAAAGTTAAATCATTCGTTATGAACAGTTTTGGCGATAAATATGATCCGGATAAATTCATTTTCTTTTGGAACAATAGAAATGCACGCCGAAAACAAAGCGGCTCATTAATTTTTTGGTTTAAAAAGTTTTTAGATAAAGTGGGACACGACAAAGCTTCTTTAATAATGCATACCGATGTTAAAGATGCTCATGGGCAAAACCTTGAAGAGATTGTTAACCATTTAGGAATAAACAATGGAGAAGTGATGTTCTCGCAGAAAAAAATAAATCCAGAAGTATTAGCATTATTATATAATATGGCTGATTGTACAATTAATATAGCAGATGCAGAAGGGTTTGGTTTATCTACTTTAGAATCATTGGCTTGCGAAACCCCCATTATTGTCAACATGACAGGAGGCCTACAGGAACAAGTAACAGATGGCGAAGAGTGGTTTGGAATTGGGGTAGAGCCTACATCCAAAGGAATAATCGGCTCACAGGAAATATCTTGGATTTATGAGGACCGGCTTTCTGAAAAGGTGGTTGTTGATGCGATGTTAGAAATGTATAACAAGTCTAAAGAGGAAAGATCTGAATTGGGCAGGAAAGGGCGCAATCACGTAATGACTAACTATAATTTTGATAATTTTATTAAAAAATGGGATGAAGTGTTTACAATGGTCCACGAAGAATATGGTTCGTGGGGCACGCGAAAACCATATGATAATCGCTGGGTTTTAAAGGAGATCGCATGAAAAAGAAAATATTGGTTAGAGCACCTGTTTTAACGCGGTCAGGCTATGGGGAACATTCTCGATTTGTCTTGCGTTCTCTTCGCACACAAGAAGACAAATTTGATATTTATGTGTTTCCTGTGAATTGGGGCAAGTGCGGCTGGATATACGACGATAATGAAGAGAGAAGGTGGCTGGACAAGCTTATTACCAAGACCGCTCATTATAACCAGGATAAAAATGCATTTTATGATATTAGTATTCAAGTCTCTATCCCAAATGAGTGGGAGCGCATAGCGCCCATTAATATTGGTGTTACCGCCGGAATTGAAACGAATCGTGTCGCCCCAGTGTGGCTCGAAAGAGCAAACATGATGGACAAAATTATTACAATCTCTAGTCATTCAAAAAATGTATTTTTAAACACAGAATACGATGCAGTACACAAAGAAACAGGGCAAAAGCTTCAGCTACGCTGCAATAAGCCTGTAGAGGTTGTCCACTATCCCACAAAAGAATTTGAAGATCTTAATCTTAATTTAAAATTGGAAACTGATTTTAATTTCCTTGCAGTTGCCCAGTGGGGCCCCAGAAAAAATTTAGAAAACACAGTAAGATGGTTTGTTGAAGAGTTCATTGACCAGCCGGTGGGCCTTGTTGTTAAAACTTTTATGAAAGGTAATTCCGTCATTGATCGCACACACATCGATGCGAAACTTACAAATATATTAGAAAAATATAAAAATAGAAAATGCAAAGTTTATTTATTGCACGGAGACATGACAGATCAGGAGTTGCACTCCTTGTATAAACACCCGAAAATTAAAGCATTTGTTTCGCTTGCCCACGGAGAAGGTTTTGGACTTCCTCATTTTGAAGCCGCATATTCAGGCCTCCCGGTGGTGGCGCCAGAATGGAGTGGGTATCTTGATTTTCTTTGTGCCCCGAGAAAGGATAAAAAAACTGGAAAAGAAAAAATTAAACCATATTTTGCATGCGTAGACTGTGATTTACAGCCTGTACAAAAAGAGGCGCAATGGGATGGGGTTATACAAGCGGATTCAATGTGGTGTTTTCCGCAGCAAGGCTCATATAAAATGAAACTTCGCGAAGTACATAAAGATTATGGGCGATTTAAGAAACAGGCGGATTCGCTTAAAAAATGGATATTAGACAACTTTTCTGAAAAAAAACAATATGAAACATTTGCTAGCCACTTAAAAGAATATGCCCCCGTTCCGGGCGAGTTCGTATCTAACAATGAAATAGATGATTTATTTAATAAATTAGCTAAACAGAGTGTATGATCTTTTTTGTTTGCGACATGTTTGCCGAACAGTATGAGGGCGGCGCTGAATTAACTACAGAAGCTATAATTAAAAAGGGATTATTTCCAGTAAATAAAGTTATTTGCAGCGAAGCCAATCCCGCCATTATGGAAAAGTATAAAGATGCATTTTGGATATTCGGAAATTATAGAGACCTATCAGAAGAGTGTCTTATGTATGCTGCGAAAAATCTTCACTATAGCGTTTTGGAATATGATTATAAATTTTGTTTCTATCGCTCTATTAAGAAACACGAATTTGCGGAAGGAGCTTGTACGTGTGTAACTTCAAGAAAAGGAAAGTTAGTATCCATTTTTTTGCACAATGCAAAAGCCACCTGGTGGATGTCTCAAAAACAGATGGAAAAATATCAGAGTCTTTATCCATTTTTGAAAAAGAGCAATAATATAGTATTAAACTCTGTGTTCTCTGATGAAACTTTAGAGTACGTTGAAACACTAGATACAGAAAATAAAAATGATACATGGTTGATATTGGATTCTCCTTCTTGGATAAAGGGGGCAAAGGAATCCATCAATTATGCTGAAAAAAATAATTTAAAGTATGAACTAATCTGGGATATCCCGCACTCGAAACTTTTAGATAAGCTAGCGCAATCTAAAGGGATTATTTTTTTCCCCCAAGACTCTGATACATGTCCGAGGATGACAGTAGAAGCCCGACTACTTGGTTGCGAAATTATATCAAATGACAATATGCAGCATAAAGACGAGCCGTGGTTTAAAAACAAAAATTCTACCATAAAACACTTAAGGCAGAGAACAAATATTTTTTGGAAAGAGATAGAAAATATCGCTGCCAAAAATCTAAATATTCCGCAAACAATTAGCGTTATTAGTGATCTTAAGTTTAAAATTGTAGTTCCGTTTTTCAACTGCGAAAGGTGGATCAAAAAATGTATCAACAGCATGCAAAGTCAAAAATATAAAAATTTTGAATGTTTTTTGATAGATGATGCGTCAACGGACAATTCAGCAGGCATCGTAAAAAAAGAGATTGCAAATGATTCTAGATTTAATTTAATACAGAATAGAGAGAAGAAATATGCCCTCTCCAACATTGCCGGCGCAATAGAAGAATTCAATTGCAATGATGATGATGTAATTATTTTACTTGACGGAGATGACTGGTTCGCTTCTTCGCTAACTTTGAATAAACTTTGTGAGAGCTACGGTGACAAATTAATGACTTATGGAAGTTACGTTTTTAATCCTAGCGGTATAAGAGGTCCTGAACCATCAGAATATTCAAATGAAGTGATTAAAACAAGTTCTTTTAGAAAAGATCAATGGAGAGCCTCTCATCTAAGAACTTTTAAATATGAACTATGGAAACGTATTGATCATAATGATTTAAAAGATGAGAATGGTGATTATTATAAAATGACTTATGATCAAGCCATAATGTTTCCCTTGTTGGAAATGGCAGGAGATCGCTCCGCCTTTATACCAGAAATTTTACACGTCTACAACAAAGACAACCCATTAAGTGTCGACAAAAATAAAGCACAAGAACAATGCGCCCTGGCTCAAAAAATTCGTTCTAAAAAGACCTATAGCAAATTAGTATGAATATACATTTAGAAAATGTTAATTTACAAAGCACATCCGGTCCAAATCACTTTGCTTCAAAGTTGATTAAATATTTAGACGCCACTTTTGATTACAATGAGAAACCAGGCGCGAGATTATGTTTTATAGAGTCTCATAGAAGCACGTTCGACGACATACCCTTATTTCAAAGGCTGGATGGCATATATTTCAACACAGCACAAGATTACAAATCGCAGAATACAAACATAAAAAGAACTTATGACAATGCAGATGGTGTTATTTTCCAATCAAACTTCAATAAAGAGCTTATAACAAAGCATTTCGGAGAACATAAAAACTCCACTGTTATACATAATGGTGCTGATGTTGAGTATATTGATAAAGTTCCACCACTGGAAAATTCAAAATTAGATCAACATGAAAATGTTTGGTGTTGCGCTTCTTCCTGGAGGCCACATAAAAGATTGTCTGAGAATATAAAATATTTTTTAGAACACTCTTCTGAAAAGGATTGCTTAGTAATTGCAGGCCCTAAAGATCAAGATATAATTAAAAATGATAGAATTTTTTATGTTGGAAATGTAAGTATCCTTCCACTTATTTCTTTATATAAAAGATCTAAATATTTCATACATTTAGCATGGCTCGATCATTGTCCAAACGTTGTTGTAGATGCTCGCGCAGCAGATTGTCAAATTATTTGCACTTCTGCTGGAGGCACAAAAGAAATTGCTGGGCCGAATGCAATTGTGATTGAAGAAGATAAATGGGATTTTGAGCCAGTTGAATTATATAGCCCCCCCCCATTAGACTTTAGTAAAAAGATTAAAAATGATTGGGAAATAGATTATAATATGAGAGCAGTCGCAAAAAAATATAAGAATTTTCTAGAAGGTGTGATAAATGAGAAAAACAAGACATTATAACAATTATAAAGAATACCTAGATCATCAAAAAACCAAGACTCTTGACCCAGCGCGCCGAAAAAAATGGCTTAATGAAGAGTGGGAATTAAAATTAGATGGTTTTGGGCGGATGTTTGATCGACATATGGGTACTGTTTTACGGCCGGAAATGAAAGTTTTATGTGTTGGCGCCCGTACAGGTCAAGAAGTAGTCGCCCTTAGAGATAGAAATATTGATGCAGTTGGAATTGATATTGTTCCACACCCACCACACGTAATCCAAGGAGACATGCACAATCTAGATTTTCCAGATAATAGTTTTGATTTTGTCTTTTCTAATATATTTGATCATTCGTTGTATCCCGACAAGAAGATTTCAGAGATAGAAAGAGTATTGAAAACCAATGGACATGTTTTATTACAATTCCAAATTGATATTAGCCAAGATGAATATACAGAAGTTATCGTTAATCGTGTTGATCATGATGTATTGCCCTTGTTTGAAAAGTCATTTTGTATTGTTAAAGAAAATATTCCAAGAAACTTTGCAGGGATGAATTATGAAGTATTAATGAAAAAAGATGCGCTTATGTCTTCCTTGTATGATAAGGTTGGCAATGTGACAGAAATCACGTTACCAGAAGAATATAAAAAAATTTGGAATGATATAAATTTGCCAATTCAAACCAACAAAGGGCATGTACATAATATACAAGGACCCGAGCTTGATGAGTGTTTGAATAAATTATCCAAAAGGGCATATTATCTTGTCTCTATAGCAGAACACTTCGGTGTTAAAAACATTGCTGAAGTCGGCACAGCACAAGGATGGCAATTTTACTCTTTCGCTCATTATGCACAAAAAGTTGGTGGCAAGGTTTATAGCTGCGATATTAAAGATGTTAGAAATGAACAATATAAAAATAAATATTTGAATTCATCTGTATTCTGTTTAGGGGATAGTAAACAACTAGCTAATAGATTAAAAGAAGATAATACAAAAATTGATTTATTCTATATTGATGGCGATCACATAGCAAAAGCTGTCTTAACGGACGTGATTAACCTCAGAGATTATCAATCGGATCAATGCATATGGGTTTTTGATGATTATGATGCAAGATTTGGGTGCTTTAAAGAGATAGGAATGTTACAACAAATTAATAATAATTTTAAAGTTTATCGTGTTGGAGATGCAGCCAGCGGAAATCCAAACCATCAAGTTGTTATATTGGGGAAACTTTAAGGAAAAAAATGTTAAAAAGTTTAGAATTTAAATCATTTGAGTTTAACTCGCGCAAAGAAACATTAATCGGCATCGACGCAACTAGAAAGTACGTAATCAAGATACAGATTATAAAAAATAAAAACAAAGCCAACAGTATAGAACAAGAATACGAAGTGATGAAACATTTAAATAAGAATGGTTGCGTAACGTGCCCAGAAGCATATGAGTTGGGGACAGTACAAAAATCAGAAATTTATCCTAAAACAAGAGAAAACAATATTTTAGATTCTATTGATAAAACAAAATTTGAATATATTATTCAAGAGTATATCCCAGACAGCGGAACACACAAATTAGCAGATATAGTGTTAGCCCTTATTGAACAAAAAAAATTAGGAGTTTATCAAGGGGACGTAAAGCCAGATAATGTTAGATTTGATCCGAGTAAAAATATTTGTTATTTTATTGACTACGATCAGTCTATTTTTCTCAGTGATGAACAATCTAATCTAGATAATATTAGTTTTTTAAATTTTTGTTCTGAGTATGATAAAGCCAAGTATGGCTTCGGCAATTGGCTTCGACATTTTTCTCGGTATACAGAGCGTAATGTAACATCTTTGTTTAGTAATAAGGCTTTCAATCTTGAAGCTACTACTGTTTTTAAAACTCAAAAGACTACTAATTCTGCAAGTGGCATATACCACTCTATTGATGAAAGAGACATTTTTATTAATGGCTCAAGGGCGCTGGATGTTCGTGCAAAACTATTGGATGAATGTACTTTTGATGCAAATGAAAGAGTTTTAGATATTGGTTGTAATGCGGGGCTGCTTAGCATGTATCTTCACGATAGGGGATGCCGAACAGTTGGAGTTGATAACGATCCTCATATTGTTGTTGCATCTAAAATTATTTCAAACATTCTTGGGAAAAACATTGAGTATTTTCATCTAGATTTAGATCGCACAGAACAGGTAGAAGACTTTGATACAATAATGTTGTTTTCAGTAATTCACCACACCAGAGACCTTGTTAAGAATGCTAGAAAAATAGCAAATTCATGTTCTAGGTTTTTTTTGGAAACCAGATTAATTGAGAGCGGTAAACAACCATATGGAGATATATGGGTAGACACGACAAGATGGTCTTTTGATACTGTTGATGAATTGGTTTCTTTTTGTGAAAGTATTTTTGAAGGCTTTAAGTTGAAAACTAACTTAGGAATGGCAGATAAAGATCGTTATATATTAGAGTTTGTTAAGTGAGAGATATAGCGATTAAGAAAATATGTAGTAAACTAATTGATAGATATCATATAAATTTAGATGATAAAACTGCACTAGATTTTTTTGCCAGAGAAGGAGATTGGCAGACGTCTTATTATGCCAATAAAATAAAGAAAATTTATGCATGGGAAATCAACCCTAGGCACGAACAAAATTTAAAACAAAATTTACCTGAAAATGCTGATGTAACCATAGGAGATTCATTTGTATTGGCAAAACAAAACAATATCTTTTTTGATATGGTTGTTTTAGATAACCCACAGGGATGTTATGGCAAAAATAAAATGTATTGCGAGCACTTTGAAGCATTAGAGCTTTCTCTTGATTTATTAAAAAACTCCGGCGCCCTACTGATTTTTAATGTTAAGGCACAACCATTTAATTATGCGGATAACAAACAATGGCAAAAAAGACGTAATGATTTTTATTCATTAGGGGATTGTTCTTGTCTTTCTAAAGAATTTATATTTAGTTTTTATGAAAATTATTTTAACATACGAGGATATGTAACTAAGTTTGCTTTTATAGAAACCCGACCACAAGAGCCTGGATTATATGCTTTTGTAACACAAATAGTAAGGATTGCTGATGATAATTGAGAACATAACTAATGGTTTAAATACAACAAAAAAAGCTGCTTTATATTATAAGACAGAACCCTACTATACCAATGTGGATTCTTATGTACATACAAATAACTGGGAAATATTACAATCAATAAACATCTTAAACCGGCGAGGGTATTCCGTTGATTTGTTAGATCGGGGGATTCATAATTGGGCTCCTAAATTATCTTATGATATATTTCTTGGCCTAGGCGTAGGAAATACAGGAAGAAATTTTGTAAGGTGGGCCACCGCTTCCAGGGCCAAGCAAAAAGTTTTGTTATCGATGGGCCCTCAACCAGATGTTTCTAACAAACTGGTGCATATGCGATATGAGATGTTCAATAAAAGAACTGGACAGCATGCCCCTCCGATGAGAACCGTTGAGGCAGTAACGGGCGATCAATTTATTGAAATTATAAACACCGCAGATTTTGTGTTTAACATTGGCGAAAAAAACACTCCAAGTTATAATAGTTTTGCCAAGTATGGAAAGCCCGTTTTGAATTTTTATCCGTCTGTAAGCCCTGCTGTACAGTTCCGCCCGGATTGGATTGAAACAAGAGACCTTAATTCATTTTTGTGTTTTGCTGGAAATGGATTTATTTGTAAGGGCGTGGACCTTGTAGTGGAATCATTTTTGAACAATCCCACAAAACAATTACATATATGTGGACCAAATACAGAAAAAGCCTTTTTTAATTATTATGGAGATCTTATCAACAAAGCACCCAACATTAAATATCATGGTTTTATTACGCCCGGAGGAAAAGTATTTAATGAATTAGCCGCCAAGTGCTCGTTTGTCATTTTTCACTCCGCGGCCGAAGGTTGTTGCACCTCTGTTGCCACCGCAATTAAAGCCGGCCTGGTGCCAATCATTAATCCATGGACCGGCATTTGTATTAATAATCAAGATGGCATTGTATTAAGTGAAGATGGGATCTTGATTGAAAATATATCTGATGGGGTAAAAAAAGCTTCATCGATGAGCGACGCGGCCTATGAACAGATGTTGAGCCATACTTTAAAAAAATCTGAATTGTTTTCACAACAATCCTTTATAAAAAGCTATGCAGCTGCGCTAGATACAGTGATAGGGGAGGAATAATGAAAATTGTTTTTAACACACAACAGCCGTATGCGCCATGTTCCATGTTTTACACGGCAGCGTTTCAGGGAATAGACGATTTAGTTTTTTATGATAATGATTTTGCTTCATATGATGTGGCATTATTTATGACATATGATCATGAACAAATAAAACATGTTAAACGGAGGTTTCCTCAATTAAAAGTAGGCATAATTGATCCACGCAGCAGCAAAGTATATGATAGCACACAATATTGTGATTTTATTGTCATTGACAGCATTGAAATGGAAGATTTTTGGAGGATGTCTGGGAAGCCTATTTTTAGATACATTGAATACCCCAACATACCATATGTGAAGAAAGTGCATGAACAAAAAGATAAGATAATTATTGGCTACCATGGCAACCAAATTCATTTAGCATGCATGGCAGAAAATGTTACGCCCGCTTTATCGGCGCTCGGTAAAAAATACAACATAGAGCTTTTAGTTATGCACAATGGCTCTCCACCGCGCGGCAACGAAAATTGGATTCCAGATAACGTGTCAGTTCGCCACATTCCATGGAGTATGGAAAACTATATTCATGAATTAGGACATTCAGATATAGGCATTGTGCCCAACAATAAAATACATGATGTTTCAACAAAGTTATTAACTAAAACAAATAATAATTTTAACTATACTGATGATGATTATTCCTTAAGGTTTAAAATGCCGTCAAACCCGGGGAGGTACGTTATTTTTGGCAAATTAGGTATCCCCGTGGTTGCTGATTTCTACCCATCAGCGTTACAGTATTTAAAAAACGATGTCGGATTTGTAGCCCATAGTAAAGCCGGTTGGCACCATTGTTTGGAACAGCTAATCATTTCTTATAATTTGCGACAAAAGATGGGCGACAAACTTCAAAGTTTAGTGCGAGAAGAGTTTGATTTTGAGTTGCAAAATAAGAAACTAATTTCTTTTTTAAAAGCTAATGTATGATGATGAAAGATTTATATTTTTTTATTGCCCATTTAGATGATTTTGAAATATCGTGTTTGGGATACCTTTTTAAAAATAAACACCAATACAATAATATTAATATTATTATATCTACGAATTGGGCACCCAAAAAAGAGATATGGAAAGAAAATCTTGAGCTGATAAAATCTAAATTAGACATTAATGTTGATTATATTAATTTGGATTACAATCAAAGAACACTGATGAGCAATTTTGACAATTTAAAAGACGACTTCTATAAACAAATAAATTTTAATAATAGATTTGATATTGTCACGCACGATAGTGAAGATTGCCACACGGATCATATAGCCTGCAACATAATCGCCACGGGCCTTTTTAAATACACGAATAAGTTTGTAACTATATATTCACCCAGCTCTAAAAATTTTAAGGCAAATTATTGGATTGGGTTGACTAAAAAAACATATCAATTCAAAAAAGAATGTATTGATAAATATAATATTAATAATGAACAATCTTATACAAAATTGGGCTATTATATACAAAACGAAGATCATTATAATATTGGTAAATCCTATTATCTTGAAAATTTTGTACATCAAGACTGCGATTATTATGAAACCTATAGAATACTTAAGTCTTTAGAGTGAGAATAAGCATACATCAGCCGGAACATATGCCATGGCTTGGTTTTTTTAACAAAGCTATTAATTGTGATATTTTTGTGCTTTTAGATACCGTTCAGTTTGAGAAGGATTATTTTCAAAATCGAAATCAAATTATATCAAATAATGCTAATGGTCGAGAGTGGCTCACCATCCCTGTAAAAAAAGGCAGACACACAGATTTAATTTGTGAAAAACAAACAGCATTTAATCGAAAGACCAAAAATAAATATTTACAACAAATATATAGAGCCTATAGTTCTTATCCTTTTTATCGCGATATAATGTGCGACATTACAAGCATTATTAATTATGATGATGTATATTTATCAAAGTTGAACATCAAGCTAATAAAATATTTTATTAATCTATTAAACATAAAATGTAAATTACAAGTATCATCTGATCTTCAGTTGAGGCCATGCGAACCAGGCGGCGTAATAAATTATAATATTTGCAAGAAGCTGGGTGCAACAACGTATTTGTCGGGAAAATCAGGTAAAAATTATTTAGACGAAACCCCGTATTTAAAAGATAATATTTCTGTTAAATACCAAAATTTTAAACATCCAGAATATCTTCAACCTAGAGACAGTTTTATTTCTAACTTGAGTATTCTAGACTTGGTTTTTTCTTTAAGTGTTGACCAGTGTTGTGATATAATAAACGAAGCATACCAGATATAAATTAACAGGAGTAAACGTGTTAGATAAGAAGAAAGTGAGAGGATTAATATGTGGCCGCGGCAAATCATTAAAACACTATAATAAGCTTTTATCGACAAAATTTGATTTTACTTACCTGGTTAATGAATTTAATCGATTTATTAGAGAAGATGAAAATTTATTGTTGTTTTTAAAAAGCAAGTCAGAAGAAGGTCACTTAACCCAACAAGTCAATATCGAAGCTGGGGGAGTTGACTCTTTTTTGTTAGAAAACATAGAAATAAAAGAAATAATAATGGCTAGGTTGGCATACAATGGTGAAAACTCAAAATGGCGCCCTCGTATAAATACAAACATTTTTAATCACTTTGGAAAAACCCTACAATTACAGCCGGATACAGTCGCTCCTTATATGAAATATATTGAAAACTCTTTAGGTATTGCAATATTGAATTTAATAGTTGACAAGGGTTGCGATGAAATATGTATTATAGGCTCGGACTTTTATGAGGCTGACTATTATCTTTCCCACCGCGGCCCTGATTGGTTTGAGGTTTCTAAGAAGAAAATACAGGATAAATTAAAAAAAGGGATTGATCAGTTGGTGGAAATATTCCCAGAGGTGAAGTTTAATATTTACACCTGTTCAACTTATAAAAATAATTTTGCTAACTGTGATATCACAAAAATTGAGTAAATTTTAATATGAGCACCAAAACAGATATCGGTATGAAAATAACTTTTATTAACATGCCTCTTCGCGAATCAGCTTCGCCCAATACTCCACCCGAAGGTCCAGGTATATTAGCAGCAATTGCACGCCGGCACGGAGCAGAGTCGTATATACTTGATTTAAATGCTTATCGGATTAAAGATATCATAGCTGAAAAAAGAGGGCTCCCGAATGGAAGACACTTAACATATGATGAGGCTGAGAATTTAATAGTTCAACATATTAAAAACGTGGGCGATCAAGACATAATTGCTTTTTCTGGCAAAATAACGACTTTAAGATGGCAAGAACAAATAGCAAAAATCATTAGAAACCATCAGCCAGATGCCTTTTTAGTAAGCGGGAATGGCCTAGCTACAGAAATCAAGACAGGCCTATTCAATTGGATTCCAGAATTAGATGCAATTGGAAGATCAGAAGGGGATGATATTATTCTTTTAATTTTGCAAGATGCAAAAACTATAAAAGAAATGGGGATTAATAAGGCTTTACGATCCGGTAGACTAAGCACATCTTACATAGGGGAACTTAATGGAAAACATAGGTTTTGCTATGAAGGTGATAGGCCTCGTAATCTAGATGTGATCCCATATGCAGCGTGGGATTTATTAGAGTCTGATCCATATGGTCATAATGTTTTAGAAGACTACATTAAAATACCGGTGTGGGGAATTGCTGCAAATAATAGCTCTGCCACCCCTTTTACTATGGAGAGAAGCTTAACTACAGTTAGTAGTCGTGGCTGTCCGTATGCATGCGCATTTTGCTACCGCGGCTCTCAAGGCGAGCGAAATTATGGGATGAGATCTCCAGAGCACATTGCAAAACAAATTAAAGAGTATGTTGATAATTACAATCTAGATTTTATAGGCTTTCCAGATGATAATTTTGCAGTAGATAAAAGAAGAATGGAAAGAATCCCAGAAGTTTTTAAGGAATACGGAATTAATCATATTAGGTGGGGCACACACACTCGTATGGATGAAGCAGATGAACGAATATTCGACATGGCACGAGGTGGGTGTGTATATATTGGCTTTGGAGCAGAATCTGCTTCTCCTCACACTTTGAAGCTCATGAAAAAGGGCGGTTTTATATTAAAAAATGGCCTAACGCCAACAAAAATTAATGGAAAAATTTATGAGTTTCCAACAACCATGGTTAACGCCGTTAAAAACAGTAAAAAAGCTGGTGTACACGCAAACTGTACTTGGATCATGGCATACCCAGGAGAAGAGCTAAAACATTTAAAAACAAGCGTAGCATTTATTTTATGGCAACAGGAATTTTGGTCGAATAGAGAATCAGTGAATAGAAAAATGTTTACAGCAACTGCATATCCCGGGACAGAAATGTGGAAAGTGGTTCGCCCACAATTAGAAAAGCATTTTAATATCAATTTTAATGTTATGGGAGAGCCCATTTGTGATGAAAATTTTCATCAATATGTTTTAGAATTAGATGATGCTACGAAAGTTTTAAATAATAAACATGGAAATCCTGTAAATTTTGGCAGGATGCCAATGGAAACTTTCCTACAGGCTAGAGACTATGTTAATTCTGATCAAATAGAAAAGATCTTAGACATGTAGGGAATATATGTCAAAAGCTATATTTATAACAGTTCGATCCGGATCATCCCGATTACCAAAAAAAGCGTTATTAAAAATTAATGATGCTGCAACAATAGAACATTTAATAAATCATGTAAGAAAATCACAAAAAGCTGATAAAATTGTTGTTTGTACTACTGTCTCTAAAAATGACGACGAAATTTGTGCTTTGGCAGAGAAGAGCGGAGTTAATTTTTTTAGAGGGAGCATTAAAGATAAATTAGATAGATGTTTAAAAGCTGCGTTGCATTATAATATAGAATATTTTGTTAATGTTGATGGAGATGATATCTTTTGCGAGCCGGAATTAATTGATTTGGCTTTTGATCAGTATGAAGCTGACAATCATGATTTCATAAAGTCAAATGAAAAAGACCTTGTTTGCGGAGCTTTCACTTTTGGTATTAAAACAGAGGCGCTAAAAGAAATCTGTCGTATTAAAGATACTGATGATACTGAAGCTGCGTGGCTTTTATTTTCTGAAATTTCTTCTATTAAGACGTCAATGCTGGACAATATACCCGAGATATATTGCCGTCCAGAAATAAGAGCAACCCTGGATTACTCAGAAGATCTAGAATTTTTTAAAGCTATAATTGATCATTTTCACGACCGAAACAAAAAACAATTTAGCTTGAGAGATATTATATCTTTTATAGATTCGAATCCTGACGTTCTGTTAATCAACAGACACAGGCATAAAGATTATTTAGAAAATCAAAAAAAATTATTAAAAAATATAGGAGTCCAATAGATGTCCGAATTAAAAGAAAGAGTTACATATCATTCCGGTGAATGGGTACCGGAATCTAAAGCTGCGATTCATATATATGATTCTCAGTTTATGTATGGAGATGGTGTTTTTGAGATGGTTAGAACTTTTAAACATAAGTTCTTTTTGTTGGAAGAGCATATCGACAGGCTTTATAGAAGCATGAAGTACATGCATATACCATTTAATAAAACAAAACAAGAAGCAATTGATTTATGTTTAGAATCATTTGATAGAAACAAGGCCCACTTTCCGGAAGGAGAAGAGTGTCGTGTGATGATTAATGTTTCTAGGGGTCCACTAGGCATATATAAAGAAGTATTTGAGCTATCCAAAAGTCAAGCTTGGAATGAACCAACTTGGATTGTGAATGTTTGGCCTCTTAGTAAAACTGCTGGAATATTAGGGCATTTTTATGAGACAGGCGCTAATGCGGTGATTCCATCACAAAGACAAATCCCCTCGCGCCTGTTGGAAAACAAAGTTAAAAATAGGAGTAGATTTCATTACCAAATGGCAAATATACAGGTTTCTTCTTTTGGCAAGGATGCTATGCCGTTGTTATTAGATGAGGATGGCTTTATAACTGAGAGCACAGGCGCAAACTTTTTAATGATAAAAGATGGAAAGTTGATTGCTCCGGAGCTAAGAAACATGCTCAGAGGCTCTAGTATGATGTATATTTTGGAAGTTTTAGCTCCTCAAATTGGTTTAGAAGTGGTTCATAAAAACTTTGAACCTTATGATGTTATGAATTGTGATGAGGCTATGTTCACTGGAACTTTTGTTAATTTGCTCCCTTGTAATAGATTAAACGGAATATATCTTAATGCGGACATAAAAGAAAATCCAATTGGGCCGGTCACACAAAGAATTTGTGACGCATGGTCAAAAAATGTTGGGATTAATTTTATAGGACAAATAAAAGATTGGTCTAAAAATGTTTCTTCAGTGGGCATATCAAGTGCAATGTTGGGGTCTGGAGGTGAAAATGAGTAAGAGGATAATTATAACCGGCTCAGAGGGGCTTTTAGGAAAAGAGATAAGTAGATATTTAGAATCTACTGGCCACTCTGTGATCGGGTGTGATTTACAGCTTGGTCACGATTTAACAGATGAAGAATTTGTAAAAGATTTTTTTAAGAAAAATAAAGCAGATTGTTTAGCAAATTTGTATGCTATTAATCCACATGTGAATTCAGAGGATTACTCTACAAACATGTTTGATATAACTTTAGATTCTTTAAATTCGTATTTACAGGTTAACCTTTTGAGTCTTTTTTCTGTTTGTAGAGAATATGCAAGAAATAATAAAAATGGCTCTATAATTAATTTTTCTTCGACATATGGAATTGTATCGCCCAATCCTGCGCTTTATGAAGAGGGAAAAGAAAAACATATTGGCTATTGCGTTTCTAAATCTGGTGTGATACAATTAACTAGATATTTGGCTGTACACTTAGCACCAAATATCAGGGTAAACTGCGTAGCACCAGGAGGCGTTACTTTTGAACCCACTAACGAACATAGTAAAAAGTTTATTGAACAATACAGAGAGAAAACACCTATGAAAAGAATGATGAATGTTGATGAATTAAATGGAATTATCGAATATTTATGTTCTGACAAATCCTCATATGCTACTGGGACTACCTTTCATATTGACGGGGGCTGGACCATATGGTAGATTTTAGAAATTTAAATAAACATTATTTTATTGGTGAGATCGGCATTAATCATAACGGCGATTTGCAAATAGCAAAAAAATTAATTGATGCGGTGCATGCATGTAACTGGGATTGCGCCAAATTCCAAAAAAGAAATCCCGATGTCTGCGTGCCAGAACATCAAAAAAACGTCTTAAGGGAAACACCATGGGGCACTTTAAAATATATTGACTATAAATACAGAGTTGAATTTGGTAAAGAAAAATATGATTATATAAATTCTTATTGTGGCGAAAAACCAGTCGATTGGTCAGCTTCTGTTTGGGATTTAAATAGTTTAGATTTTCTGTTACAATATAATCTGCCTTTTATTAAAATCCCTTCTGCCATGGTGGCTAATGAGGTTTTAGTGGCAGAAACTGCAAAGTCTGGTAAACCTATTATAATGTCAACTGGTATGTGCAACATAGAAGAAGTGGACAGTGCTGTAAATAATGTATTGAAATATAACGATAATCTAGTTTTAATGCACACAAACTCTAGTTACCCGACACCCAAAGAGGAACTAAACTTAAGTTTAATACCTTTCTTAAAGGAACGTTACAATTGCACAGTAGGATACTCGGGGCATGAAGAGGATCTAGAACCAACAGTGATCGCTGCAGTACTGGGTGCTAAAGTTATTGAAAGGCATATAACATTGTCGCACGATATGTGGGGCACAGATCAAAAATCAAGTTTAGAAGTATTGGCAATGGATATATTACAAAAGAGAATAAAAGATATCGACAAGATTGTGGGAAAACCAATCAAGGAAGTTACAAATAGTGAAGTCAATATTAGAAAGAAGTTGAGGGGATATTAATGAAAAGTAGTTATGATGTGATTAAATGGTAATTTATGTAGATATTGATGAAACAATTTGTATAACACCAGGAGATGCGCATACGGCAAGAAATTATGAAAATGCAAAACCTCTATTAAAAAACATTGAAAAATGTAATAAACTATATGAAGATGGTAATACAATTGTATATTGGACCGCCAGAGGGTGTACAACTGGTATAGATTGGTTTGACGTTACAGAAAAGCAATTAAATGAATGGGATGTTAAATATCACGATCTAAAATTGGGAAAGCCATTTTATGATTTATTTATTGATGATAAAGCAATAAATTCAAAAGATTTTTTTAAAAATTAGGAGGAAAATAGATGGCTAAATGCTTAGTTACGGGTCATAAAGGATATATTGGCTCAAAAGTATATGCAAGATTAAAGGAATTAGGACACGAGGTACAAGGAATAGATCTTTTTGATGGTTATGATATATTAAAAGATTTAAAAGAATATAATGAACCAATGCGTGGTCGTTTCCATCCACATTATCATGAGTTCAAGCCAGAATATATTTTTCATTTAGCCTGCATCCCGCGTGTTGCTTATAGTGTTGAAAACCCTGCGCGTACAATGAAAAACAATGTTCTAGCTACGACATATATCCTTAATTTTGCTAGAAAAAGAAATGTAAAGCGCGTTATTTATTCTGGATCGTCTTCAGTCGTTGGTAATGGATCCGGCCCGAGCAGCCCATATGGATTACAAAAATTAATTTCAGAGATGGAATGTAAATTGTATTCTGATTTATATGGATTAGATACTGTTTCTTTACGTTACTTTAACGTATATTCTCCAGATCAAGAGGCAAGCGGCCCGTATGCAACGGCAATCGCAAATTGGATGCAATATATTAGAGATGGCAAAACTCCATATATAACTGGTAACGGGGAACAAAAACGCGATATGGCACATTTAAATGATATAGTGTCGGCAAATATTTTTGCAATGGAACATAAAAAGGATTTCAATGGACAACATTTTGATGTTGGGACAGGTAGCAATATTTCTTTAAATGAAATTAAGAATATTGTTTTAGATTATTTTCCAAATATAAAATTTGATTACACTGAAGAAAGAAAGGGCGATGTACTACACACACAAGCAAATATATTGCCTTTAAAAGAGTTAGGATGGCACGCTAAAGTGAACATCGTTGATGGCATTAACGAATGCTTTAAAATATTAAAAGAAAGGAGTTAGAAATGACACAAGATAAAAATATGTCAATGTCAGACCAAGCAGTGGGGGCCGTTATGATGGCTCTCCAAAAAAGTTTAATGGAACAAAGCGATATTGTTCCGGTGCTAAAAGGGTTTAAATTTAGATTATCCAAACAAGGTCTTGCCGTTTTGAACCCACCTATTGTTAAGTTCAATGAGGAAACCCAAAATAATTTTCAAGAAAGTTTAGATTTTGGAGACCAAGACCATTCTGAAGATTCAACTTCATAATGCCCATCTATATTTATGGTTGTGATAATTGTGGAAGTGAAACAACAGTCAGCCATTCAATGACTGAAATAATAGAAGACTGCGAAGTATGCGAAATTTCTAGTTCTTTAACTAGAAGGCCTTCTATGTTTTCCAATATCAAAAAGAAACCAGAACAAAAACAAAAAGTTGGTGACTATGTTGAAGGCTTTATAAAAGAGGCTGAACAAGATTTAAAACAACAAAAAAACAATTTGAGGAAAAAGAATGATTGAAATATTATTAGGAGTATCCATTTTAATTAATGGATTTTTGATATGGTATGTTGTTAAGTTAATAAAGAAATTTCTTAATATTTCTGAAGAGTTAGAAGGGCTTTTTATTCTCTTAGAAGAATATGCGGAGCATGTAGACTCTGTATACAATTTAGAAAGATTTTATGGCGACACGACATTGGAACATTTAATGAGACATTCTAAATCTATAGCTGAAATAGCCAAGAATTTTCGAGTTATTTATGATGTAAATTATGAGTTAGAAGAAGAGGAAGATGAGGAAGAGGAAGAATAATGTATGGCCGGCAAAAGAAAAAAAAACCACTACTTTACTAAAGTTCATGAGCAAGCGATTATAGACTATTGCTCGTCCCATGACCAGAAAGAAAGAAACGAATTATATAATGAATTTATCGGCCCTGCCTTTAGTGAATTAGTAGACAAAATTGTTTATACATATAAATTTACTAATCTCCCAAACTGTGATTATTTGAGAGAAGATTGCAAAAATTGGCTAATAACTGTATTAAATAAATATGATCCAAATCGCGGCTCTAAAGCCTTTTCTTATTTTAGTGTCATAACAAAGAATTGGTTCATTCACAAAGTAAAGAAAAATGTACAAAGAGCTAAAAGAGAAGTATTAATCGAGAGTTATTGCGCGCCATTAAGCCAACAACAAGATGCACGCCATCCACTAGTAGTTTATAATACATTTATTGAAGATAATATAAAAAATGAATTTTGGACTGCGTTTAAAGAACAAATACATGATTGGGAAAAATTACCTGTTCGAAATAACGAAAAAAAAGTTATTCAAGCTGTTAAAATTCTTTTCGAAGAATCTGAAAATATAGAAATTTTTAATAAAAAAGCTATTTATTTATACATAAGAGAAATCACGGGCTTGAATACTAAACAAGTTGTTAGTAGCTTAAATAGAATTAGAGTTCGATACAGGGAGTTTAAAACCAAATGGGACAAGGAAGATTAAAAAACATCGATGAATATATTAATGAATCGCTTTCTAATATAAGAGATGATAGAGCCGTTACCTCCACTCTTTTGACAGAGTTATTAATAGAAATGAAGAAAGCCGGCGACCTTGAGACCCACAAACAGCTTGGTTTAATCGCGTCCAAATATGTTGAAACCCTCCAGCGATCCAACGAACAGTTAGTTAAAATCACTGCCATATTAAACAAAAGACAGCAAGGTACACTTGAGCTAGATGAAGAAGACAAACAAGAACTTTTTGATTTGATTCAGGGAGAAAAATAATATATGGCAGAATGTGATTATCAAGGCGATGAGGGGTGCGAAGCGCCAGCTATATTTAAGTTGCCGGCCGGGACGCTTAATCCTCAAATTAATGAGGTCGACCTCAATCAAAGAAGTATAAATTTTCAAGAAGAAGGTGTTTATTCTGTCCTAGGCCAAACAGTAGATGAAGCTTTTACCCCAAATAAATTTAAAGGTCTCGGCCCTTTAAATGCTATATTATTGCGGATAGAAAATCCATATGGCGAAGGCGCTTCATGCACAGCCGAAGAGGTTGCTGCGAATGCCACCCATACTGGTGAAAAAGATCCATTAACAAAATATCGCGTACGCATACCGGAGATGTGTGTTGCTACTTTGCCGCCACCGAACAACTTAGAAGATCCTTGTGATCAAGACAACCTTCGCATCGATGCCCACATACTTTGCGAAGCAAAAGACAGAGAAGTGATGAGCATACCAGTTAAACTTGGCCAAGTAGTCAGAGTTCAGTTCGCTTCTGGCGCCGGATTAACTAATCTTAAATACTTGGGCCCCGTCGATTCGAAGGGCACAGCGTGGGAAAAACTTGATGGACCACACAGCCCCCCCGCCGATTATGGGAAACGCTTAGAAGAATGTAAAAAAATATATCCCAACAGAGGGGCAACTGGTGACATAATTGGTATGGATACAAATTTGTGGAAAAAAAATAGTGGGCGTACACCGCTTGTTTCGGGCATTGGTATACCCGATGGTCCTGTCATCCCCGGAGAAATACACAAAGAATGGGTTGTAAACCTGTTTAAAGAACTAAAAAAAGAAGGTAAGTATAAAGGATTAATTTGGACTGGGGTATGCAAAAATAACGGACCAGAAGATAATCTAAATATGTTAACAAGCGCCGGAAAAAAATCTTCTATAGGCGATCCCGGGCGCTCAACTGTTATTTATATGCCAATTGGCACCGACCCCACAATCCCTCTAGAAATAATATATTGGTTCCATGATGAAGCCGGCTTTAAAAACGATAAAGAAGAATGGGATGTGCTTTGGCAATCATTGTCGGGGATGATTAAAAAAAAGAGATCTTTAAATAATGCGAGGCGCAATTTTATTTTAGTTATACCAGAGATGTTATGGTCTAAACAAAACACTACAGTAGCCGGTATGCGAAGAAATGAAACCACGCCAGTTTCAATAAAGTTTGGCCAATTAGATGTCGCCTCTTCATCGGGCTTCGTTGGTGAAACTCGCCTGCGCCATGCGGGATACACAGACCGTCAATGGGCCGCCTGGGGCTTCTCCGCAGGCTCGCATGATACCATCAACGCCTCGTCATTCGATCGGCCGTATCCGCCGCTAGCTTTCGTGTCATTAGAAGCCGGAGAAGCAAACCCTGCTTTGGCTGCTCCCACTGCCGGCAATATGAAACTTCTTCATGAGGAAGTATTGGGCCTATTACAAAAATATTTCAACGTCACCAAGGACAACGCCACACAAATAACATTGGTAGCCGATCACAAAGGAGGCATTGCTATATCTAATTTAGCACGTCTTAACCAATTAGAAGAGTTAAATCCATCAAAAATAGTTTTAATACACGCAGATTATAGCAGCATCGGGCAATTACCAACCCAAGGGCTAGCGTTCGCGAAGAACTCCCAGATTCCAGACGGTATAGTTTTTAATTATTTTCATGACAATGATGCATTTGAGATTTTAAAACACATTAATGCAAACACTCGATTAGAAATACATGTATCGCGCACCTCCGGGAAAAATCCCCTGCCGCGCCAAGCGGCCCGGGCCTTTATAGGGGCACTTTCCACAATGCTGCCCACTCCACCCGGGTGGTGGGCGCCCGACCCGCTCCCGGTCCACACCTTCGACGACCGCGTGCAAAAATTAAAAGAGCTTTATCATTACGCTGGTTTGGACCATTGGAGAGGAAAAACCACTGACGGGAATTATAATCCAAACCCCGCCCTGTTTAATGCTTATAAAGCTGGCTATTCCTTAATAAATCGCACCGGGCCCGCCGCCAATATAATTCGATTGGAGCCTCCCTTTAATAATATTGTATATAAAAGCTGGGGCGCATCTGCAAAGGGAGCTTTGGCGTGGCTCCCAGCAGATAACAACGTATCGCAACCTGAAGCACTGGTACAAGAATCCAAAAAACTTGCAGGCACTTTTGATATCGAGTCCGATGTACCCAACAGCGTAAAAGAGGCCTTTAGAAAGTTTAGCGGAAGAGCGATATTATACAGATCAGAACTGGTCGGCACTACAAAAAATGTTGCAATACTAGAACCCAGCGGTGCTAGCATTTATAATAATTACGAACTTATCTATTATTTACATGGGGATATAGGCCAGAATGGCGCCGCAAAAACATATACAGACGCATTAGGGAATCAATTTGCAACAATGGTTGGCGACGACCGAAATGTAATTATTGTGTTAATGGATCTTGATAATCCATCATCTAACACGGGCCTTTGGCAAAATGGCGGCTTTAATCGGTTTCATGAGGAAATTTTATCCAAAATTAAAGAAAAGTGGTCTGGCCAAAAAAAGGGAGTTAATGATGATGGAAGTATATCATATGACACTCCAGTCCACCCCCAACCCGGATTCTTTACAATCAAAGCCAATCACGGCGGATCTCGGATTCTTAACAGTATTGTTAAAAGCTTGGATAGTTCTCTTAGAGCGCCATCACCAGGCGCCCTCCGGAGGATAGATTTATTTGATGCAAATTACGGCCCAGAAATAGGAATAATCAAACAACTAAAAAGTTGGGGTGCTTCGACGCTAGGTACTAATTTTGAAATTCAAATGGTAGTAACGCCCACTACGATTGGGAAGCCCGGCCAGCAAGGCCAGCCGGCCAACAAACAAGCTGAAAAATATCAATCAGAACCAGGAGTATGGATTATTCCGGCTTCGGTTGATCACGGTGTGCTGCCCTATGTGTATTTTTCTGCCCCAAGTAAATTAGACACTGGTATACCAAAGATCCCTGTTCCAAACACACCAGATGCTTTACCTTTAACTCCTCCTGGTATGAAACCCAAGGCCCCCATACCACTTGTGTATAACAAAGATGGTCATGCATATGCTGAACAAGGCGCCCCGTATTATGGAAAAAGATTACCAGAATATGATATGCAATTAACAGCATTTTTTAAAGGCAGATTAGAATACCACACACCATCGACAGAAGAAGTTGGAAAAATAGAAGTGTGTTTAGCGGATTCGCGCCGAACGAACAACACTACAAAAACTTCTACATCATCTACTTCTGCTGATACTCAAGATTGTAAAACAAACCCGCTTGGATTAATAGATTATAAAACATCTGATTTTACTAGTATTGCTATAGAACCAACAAAAAGAAATTTTTCTTGGGGGGCCAAAGAATTTGGTAAATATTTAAAAGATCTTGATGCTTCTATGTGGGCAAGAACTAGCCCCGCCACTAAGTGGATTATTAAAGACTTATCTCCTAAAAATGCTAATGGCGTTGATAAAGTAGGGGGCCACGCTTCGCACAGAGAGGGAATAGACGCAGATTTTAATTTACCAAAAATAGATACTACTGGCGAAGCACCAATTCCAGTAGGACTAACAACATCAGAAATTTTAAAGGCACAAGAATTAGATGTAGATAAAATGTTGGCTTTTATAATGCTTTCAAAGATGCATGGCGCAAAAGTTTTTTTCTTAGATAAAAAGTTTTTTAAACCTTTAAGAGAAAGGGCAAATTTTATTGCAACGGATGGTATCACGGCAACAACTAAAGGTAAAACTTTAGTTATAGATAATGCACTCAGAAGCTTTTTTAGAGAACATCTATATGAAAAACCAAAAATGGTTAAAGAAATAATGAATTCACTTATACACAAGCCGGGGCATCAAAACCGAGTACACGTAAGGATCCAGCGCAAATGGGGGTCTCACGAAACAAGAGATTATCCTGGCTGGGCAATTAGGCGCCTTAAAAAAATGGGCTGTAATTATAAAGAATTATAAAGAATTAATAGTTATATAGAGGGAAATAATGTCAGCAAATACTGTAAAACCGAGCGATCCAAAAAGAAAGGCTCCCGGGGGCAACTTACCAAAAGAAAGGATGCTCCGACAATCTGGGATTGATGGAGATCCAAATCCACAAAAAGTACCTAAATTAAATGTGCCTCCCTCCGGAGAGGTAGTATATTTTGGCCCTTATGGATCGCACATCGCGCTGGGCGGGGATCGTTTAAACCCGCGCAAAGGCTTCAAATATGGCGGAGGGAAAGCCATGGCCGGCGTTACTGCCTGTGCCCATGTTGATATTGTCGCCGGCCTTGATTCTTTTGACACGTATAAGAATAGAATACCCACAGTACCAGTTAACCCGGATGCATTTCGTGATGCTGCACGAGTTTATATTTCTCAAAATTGTGATGTAGACGATCAATTCACTTGCGCAGATGGCAGTATAGGAAATATAAAAAATAAATCGGCTGCAGTCATCAAAGCTGATGGAGTTAGGATAATTGGACGAGAAGGGATTAAAATTATAACTGGAACCGACTCAGCTAATTCACGCGGCAAAACTATAAATAGTGTTCCTCCTATCGATTTAATTGCTGGAAACGCCCCTCCTGAAATGATGCAACCCATTCCAAGGGGCATGAATTTAAGAGACGCGCTACAAACAATAGTTGATAGAATCAATCAATTGAGTGGAATTGTTGATAATTTTTTCACCGAACAGCAAGCCTTTAATAGCGTGTTGGCATGGCACGACCACCCAGATTTCATATCAATGGCAATTTCTGGGATTGCCACAAGCGGCACAAGTACAAAAGCTTTTTTTAATGGCAATACTTATTTTAATATGGATGTAGCGATCCAGGGATTGAAAAACCAGGCTGCCGGCATCAGAATTAAAAAAGATTTTCTACTTCACAAATGTGCGATGAGTGGTTTAGTTGTAGAATATTTAAGACCAAGCGGCCTCAAATGGATTAATAGTCGCCAAGTTAATACCAGCTAAACAAATGAGAAACTAATATGCCTAATAATATACCTTTAACAGAAGAACAAAAAACACAACTGTACCGCTCACTTTATACACTGTATCAAAACTTAAAAGATTCACCCGAGAAAGGTACGAATAATATTTCATTTGTTGCTTGGACCGCCCCTAAAGGAGTCCCCGGATCCGCCGGCTATATAGCCGGTTTCTATTCTCCCACACAAACTGAGTTTGTAGACACGCTAACCGCACAATACAAAGAATCCTCACAAACAATACAACAATTTATTGTTGATACATACAAATATTATGGCTACGGACCAAAAATCAAGATTAAAGAAGAAGGAGCCGACACAACTGCAGAAAAATGGCATTTACAAACAAAAACTTTTTTGTCAAAAGATAAAAAATATTATATTGTTCCAGTAGTATATAAGAAAATAGTTGACAACCCAGCGATAAAACAATTTTTTACAAACCCTTCTGATACTCTTTCTAAAGACAGTAAACTACAGATTTATGGCAATAAGGAAGAGCCCGGTCATGGAATTCTTGGTGATGCTCCTGCTTCTAAAATATTTCGAAATTCTGCAAAAGTATGGGCTCTGGAAAAGCTAGCCAGCGATTTAGCAAAAAGTATTAATCAAGACCATAGAAAAGAAGCGGAAACTATGGGCTTTCTACCTGTTGATTCTAAAAACGTTGATAATAATAATGCTGAAATGGCAGAAGCATGGTATATTGATGCGCGCCCACCTGAATACCAAAATCTATTTTTAAAAATAATGTTTGATAAAGGCTGGGTCGATGCAATCCCTCCACAACTTAGTCCTTGTGTGGACTTGCCATCATCTCGCACTGTTATGATATTTATAAAATCATTTCAACAAGATCTAAATAATTTAGAACAAATATTATGGAAATTTAATGATCGTATTATATCTTCTAAAGTTCAAATGCCTTTTGATGCGGCGTGTACCGCTGGAAAAGTACCAAAGATTCCTGAACTTATAAACTATCTCCTAAGATTAAATGGAAAGCCTGAAATTGATGACAAGTCCAACGCCGCCCTTCAATTTGGTTTTACCGAGGAATTAGAATTACAATATATTGCTTACAGCGAAGAACCTGAATGTTTGTGTGACGACACAAACATTAATGCATACATTTTACAAAAAGGCATCGAAGATCTTAAGAAAACTCCTCCTTTCGACTCTCCAACTAACAATGGTTTTTTATTTTATTTGCCTGAAATTATGAGAAAATATGTTCCATACCTGAACGGGCCAAAAAGTAAGTTTCTTTTTTCAGCTCAAGAGTCGTGGATACGTTTTGCTAATTCTTTTGTCTATCCAAAGCCTGAAATAGTACATGACACATCAGAATCTGCGGCGGATCATTTTGCAAAACAAATGGCAGCAATCGAAAAAGTAACAAAATCAGGCTTTAACGTCTTAAAAGACGCTGCGTATCTTCAAGACCCCACAATGATCATGAATTCAGATATAAGAAATTTAATTCAAGGGGCAACGAGTTCTCAAGTTGTATTTGCTGGTGATGATGTAATGATGAAGGCCATTAAATCAGATATACTTAATTTAACATCATTATATGGGCGCCTTCTTCACAAAGTACCAATAACAGAATTAGTTAAACTTGCTGTAGCAGCTATTGTTAAATGCACCAGCGATAGCGCGCTTAAGAAAAAATTATGTAGAACTCTTATAAAAACGATGCCAAGGATTGAGATTGAAACAAAAATATATCCATGTTTGCGCGATGGCGGCCATGAAGGTGCCATCGCTTCATTACAAAGTGCTATTGGAGGAAGAGAAAGTAAAGTTTATGAACAGGCAAGGGCACGCCATCCAGAAAAATTTCCCGCTTCTGAAGGAATGAAAACAGAAGCCGAGATGGCAGCCGTAAATGATTTTTATTGTAATGACCCGGCACTTCAAAATGCGCTCGGTCGTTCTCCCGATGACATGTCTGAAGAATTGCTTGCTTGGCTAGAGGGCGAATATGCATCGGCCGTTTGCGATTGTATATTAACAGTTTACGGACCCGTACAAAAAATAATTCAATTTGTAGAAGAAGCAAAAGACGAAGTTAGCGATGTTGTAGACATCCTTGGTAAAAATAAAGCTCAATCTGCAGAAGGCCAATCAACTTTTTCATTTGACAGATATATAGCTCCTTGCAAAAAAACCGAAGACAGGATCCAGTCCTTCGGGGACGAACTTCAAAAAGGTCTAGAAAAGATGGTTCTTGATATAATGTTAGCGGCCGTTTTAGTAGTATTAAACCAAGTTAAAAGTTCAATAATGGGAGGGCTCCTAAGAGATGTATGTAATGCAGCAAAAAGTCCCTGGAAATTATTAGATATCACCGATGAAATAATGAATTCTCCTCTTCATGTAGATACGACTTTTCTTGATCTTAAGAAAAAGATTGGAAATATTGGAAAACTGGCCGGCCTTAGTGCCGATATAAACGATTTAATAGACGGAATTAATGCTCTTTCTAGTGAGTTCAGCCCAAGCGAAATGAAACGTCTTTTTTTCACCGAGTGTGGTGATAACTCTTTTGATGCCGGGTTTCAATCAGTTGCCGATTCGATGGCCAAGAACCACAATGTTACCATTGAGGGACAGAACCCCGAGGTGGCCACCAATAATATATTTAACGACCATACTCCCACAGGCGCCGCGCTTACAGCACAAGAATCAATGACGTTAACAAACCTAGAAGACCCAGAAGCGGCACCATTAAATATTCCTCCGGCATGCCCGGCCGCCCCCGTAAATAGCCCGGGCCCCTATCACGATTTATTATCGGGCATAGGCGGACTAATGAGTCCTGATGTGTTTGATGAAGCAATAGATGCTTGGGAAAGAGCTAAATCAGAGTTTGTTGACTTATGTGATCCGGACACGCCAAATGTTCTGGGGGACAATGTTTCCGAAGGTGATATTAGAAAATTAGCAGAATATGATCAAAACAAGATGCTTGATGAAATTACAACAATGTTGCCATTGTTGGATCCTAGTAAACTAGAAGATATGATGCCTCCATTATTTTGCGGCCCATGTGATCCTGGAAAAGTTGGCCAAGAGCCTTTAATGCCAAGCCAAACACATCCATCACAATTATTCTTGCTTGATCGCATGAACAAAAATCTTTTTAAAATGGTTAATAAGATGTTTAATAACAATATAAGCGCTTATAAGCCAATTATAATGGACGTTAGAGAAGATGCTAAACAATACCCAGAAATATACAAAGAGTTGGCAGAAAAACATATGCCCACTAAAAAAGAACTAAAAAAAATGACAGATGTTGAAAAGTCAGAGGCTTTTTCAGATGCTCACAAACTTATACAAACAGAAATGATGTCGCGCTTCGCCGCTGAAGATGGCGATGGGACGAGCCAAAAAGATAAATTTGTTGCAAAAGCACTTTTGGATGCTCTTGAATCGGCCGCGGCCCAGTCTGAGGTTAACCCAAACCAAAATATAATTATCAATCCTGAATCCCGCGTATTCTCATACGATATCCCTGATAGTGCGAATCAAATATTAATGATAATAAATTTTTCAAACAGCGCATCGACATATGGTTCTATAACAACAGAATCACGACAAATAAAGATTGCTGTTCAAAATAAATTTAGTAAAACCATTGAATACGAATGGCCTAATCCTAAAAGTACCGAACTCCACCAAATAAAAGATTTTAACGAATTAGATTTAACTATGGAATTTTTTAGGCACCTCGGTGAAAAAATACCCGCGATGAATTCTTTACTAGGATTGGAGGTTGTAACCCAGACAATAACGGGGGGAAAACAAGCATCGGTTCTTACACAACACTATCCTTTGATTGTAAATCTAATATTTGAAACTGTTTTTACTCAAGCAGCACAACATGATTTGTTTAGAAGTAATATATTTTATCAAGTGCCATTGACGGATGAAGAAGTAAAAAAGAGATGCAAAGAGGGCCCCGGCAAAAAGCCTCTTTTAGATACGGCAAAGCTTGCTGATGATGTTTCCAAAGCACGCGAAGCGCTAGAATGTGTTATAGGAATGTTTGAAACTCCAGACGCAACCCAGGTTGCACAAATGTTTGGTCTTTATAAGTTAATAATCAAAGTTTGTATAATAGAAGAATTCTTAAAAAATATATTTATCTTTGGTTTCGTTAGAATAGCTGATATTTTAGAATCAGACATATACATGCCAATATTATTAAAAAATATTGTTGGTGTTATACAATCATCAGTTAACGGAGACAACTATGATAACTTATTAGATTACTCAGCAAAAATTATAAATGGGCGAGAAATTTTAGGAGAAGAATTTAAAAGCGTAGGCCCCGCCGACGAATGGGCAACAGGGCCTTTCGGTCCAATGAAAAAAATGAAAACACCAGAAGAGTGTTTAATGATAATAATTAGAGAAACCGCGCGAGAAGTTAACGACATTTTAGATGATCGTATACAAGGCCTTTTAGATCCAGGCTGGACTAAAAAGTTTTTTGCATATGATAGTGTAGACGACCCCGAAACTCAATCTGTATTAGAAAGTAGACTTTTAGAGTATGCAATTTTATCGCCAGATTATTGGTCTCCAAACGTATATCCCCGCCCCCATCACGGCCTCTCACCTACTTTAGGAAAGTTAGATGCAATGAACCCTATATTGGAGACCGAACCCGACCGCGGGCTGACCGTGTACAGCGACGCCAACGGTGCCACAATCTTCAAAGGTGGGTGGCCCACCGCCCCCACAAACGTAACCCAGTTTGAAACGGACCGCGCATTCAACGCAGTATCTTATTGGCCGACTATTGGGAATCAACCATGGGGCGGCGGACTATTTCTGCAACCTTATATGAAAATTACATCTAAACTATCTGGCCCGTCAGGACCCGGCTCCTTTTGGACAAAATTCAAAAAGGCCTATGAGTTAAAAAAAGAATTCGAAACAAATCCAACCTCGGCCGCATTCGCCGCACAGTATACAAAATCTTCTGATCCAAACAATGTAGGAGAAAATGCAGTTGCGTTGTTGATAAGCAAAATGGATGACAATAGTCTGACACAGGATGCGCGCGCTCTATTATTCAATTCGTTCTTTAAAACATTTTTCGACCCAACTTACCTCCCAGATGCGAAAGCTAAAATGCCGTTTACACGATTAGTTTCTTCGCAAGTAACCTCGGCTGAAACCGCCGACACTAGCTATGAACCATATTATTATTGGGACGACAACCTAGATAACGCCATTCAGGGCGCCCAAGAAAGATATCATTGGCTTAATAGAGGTATAATATCGACGGACTTTGCTCTTGACGTAGCTCAGCGAGCCGAGCAAAAAGCACAGAACCTCGCCCTCGCGGAAGAAATAGCACTTCAGGCAGCATATGCAAATATGATATCAGGAATCGTACTCGCCCCCGGGGAATCCTTGTCCTCCCGTAAAAAAGAGATTCATAGTTACATCTATTCTAACAGGAAGCATTTTTATCCTCCCCACATTAACCCTTCCAACAGCTTTGGAAACTTAAACGCTGTTCCTGCAAAGGCGTTCCCAGAAGGCATGATGTTGTCTACCATTAATTTACTTGGGCTGGCCAAAGATATGTCCCCAATTACTAATCTAAAACCATCGACGACAACCAGTGCCTTCTTCGACAGTGTTCGCAATTTTTTAGGCACAAACGGCGCCGGCTCTTTACAAACAACTGATCAATATCCCATCGACAAGGACGGCGCCGGCGGGTTCGAGTCCCCTGTACATGATTATACTGAAGCTGTAGCGTTCTGGTCTAGAGTAAGAGATATAATTTTTGATAGTCCTTATGATCTCTGGTTTGATTTCACATTAGGGATGAGATTAAATTTGGTGTTTCCTATAGATAGCGAAGAGGCTCAACAAGGTATTTTTGAAGCGGCGCAATTTCAAATGGACAAGGAAGACTTTGCTAAATACAAAAAAGAAAAAATGTTTATTTGGGAGAAAAGCGTGGACGAGAGGTTTCTTTGCCTTCCCTTGGAAAGTGTAGAGCATGACTTAACTTACATTGAAAACGAAATATGGAATGGCTGGGGCCCCGTTTATACAGCTTTAAATGATATTAATACATGGACGTCTCCGCTCTTCGGCACACAAAGTACTCTGGGCATAGTCACCACTCCCGGCGATTCTGGCGCGCCGTCTTTGTGGTCTATCACAAGAGCCATGTCTGCTGGCCTATACCAAGACAAAGATAAAGTTTTAGGATTGTTAAAAAAAGAATTAATGCAAAAAATGTTAGCTCCCGGGCCCGAACAAGAGCCTAATAAATTTTTGAATGAAATTCTGCCGGTTAAAGAATTAGTAGTAACAACTGCTTTGATGTTTCGATATTATATGGAAGGCGCCTACCCTTCTTTGAACCAATTATTTGATCCAACTAAAAAAACTCTTAATAGATATATAAAACAATTAGCAGCAACCATTGATGGAGACTATCAATACGTAGATGACCTTACCGAAGAATCCGACCCGAACGCAGATTTAGGCACATCCCCGACCGCAGAAGAGATAGTAAAGAAATTTTTCATGCTGGTGGTCCAGATGGCAGCTAATATGACAGATCCAACATGGAAAACGCCATGGTTTTTACCAGGCCCAATAACACCATGGGGAATTATCGCAAAATTATTAAATACTAAGTGGTCAGAGGACGAAACCGCTGGGGATTCAGACCTTCTTAAGCTTCTAGAAGAGTGCCCCGCCATACCGGTATCGTACGGCGAATCAGAGGAAGAGGCTGTAGAAGAAATATTATTACCGACTGCGCCAATGATTGACCCAGTAATACAAGAGCAGCTTAACAAATGGGCTCAAGATAAAGCAGACGGCTTTCCACCTCCAACATACGATGGGTTTGTCTTCTCGCCGTTCCCTTATTCGGAAGGCATACAGTTCCGCTATCGCGACGGCGTAGTTAAAAATAATAAAACGCTCCTTAAACTCCCCTTCTGGGAAAATAAGTGGCGCCACCCAATATACGTACCATATGTTTATTTGACAGACGAAGCGAAAAAGCGCCAATGGGAATTTTTTCAAGCGCGCCATTTTGGATTCCCAGCGCCCCCACCGTTTTATAATAAATTCAATGTTTTGAGTTGGGCCGTGGCCACGGACGACATTACAATCGATCAAAGCAACAACGCTACATACCCAAACCTCGCATCGACGACCCACCCGCGCTATAAAAAAAGCTGGGACGGGATCCTCCGCGGCGTTAAAAACGCTGATTTTGCAGAGATGGCCGCCGGAACGATTCAACCAGCCTCTTGGGCACAAGTTTGTTCTTGGTATAATCCATGCGTTTCCGACACCCCGCGGAGCGGGCTAGCATACACTGATGAATGCAGTTGGCCCAACGTACAACACCCTCCGCGAAGAAATTTCCCTGCATGGGGCGGCTCTGTGACCTCTCTCGGAGTCTCCAACCCCGAGCTTGTTCCATTTGTACATGGAAAGAACCTCACATGGAACCCAGCCCCCGGCGCCGTTGTGTGGGTGAGCCCCACGGATCCGGATAAGGTCATGTTCGCACCCCCGGCCCAGCCTTTAACAAACACCCAGACACACCCAGAGACAGGCGGAGTCGTGCCTTACACTGAAACCGGCTATAATCAAGCCTGGTATTATTATTTGTATGGCTATGCCGGCGGTACATATGATACATTCGGACACAAAGGAGAAAACTATAAATACACGGACAACTGGTGGCAATGGCCCAACTTGTTCGGGCCCCCAAATTGGTCGCCCACATGGAAAGGCCCCGACATTCATACACAGATATATGTTAGCTGGTATCAAAGTCAGATAGTTGAGTATCAAATAGTGAAAGAAGGCGCTGTTGAACATCTTAAAGGATTAGCACAAGAAGTGATCGATACAGGGTACATCACTGCGGGCATGGCGGCTACTTGGAAAAACTTCTAAGCAGAATAAAAAGAAGAAGAGAAATAATTGATGTAATTGCTATTTATTATAAAAAGGGGTAAAAAAAAATGGCAGTTGGATTTTCTCCAAAATTACCTTTGCAACCTGATTCTGTAGACGGGTTTTACAAATTAAATAAAACTTTAGGAGAAGTTGTTAAGCAAAATTTAAAAATGATTATATTGACAACGCCTGGCGAACGCATGATGCACCCAGAGTTTGGCGTCGGTGCCAGAAATTTTTTATTTGAGACAACAGACTCAACCTTCCAGGGTCTTACTGCTAAAATAAATGAACAAGTACGAAAATATTTACCCTTTATTGATATTGTAGATATTGGTTTAACAGACGAGAATCTAGAAAAAACAGATAATTTTAATTATAAATCAACACACTATATGAGATTACAGCTAGTATATTATATTCCAAATTTAAACTTAAGTGATACTTTAAGAATCGTTGTTTCTACGAGCCCTTAAATAACAAGGAAAGATAAAAGATGCCAAAAATAAAACCTTCTATAAATTATACAAGCCGTGATTTTGAATCAATTAGAACGGACTTAGAAACTTATGTAAAAAGATATTATCCTGATAATTTTAAAGATTTTACCGAGGCGTCTTTCGGCGCCCTGATGCTAGATACAGTTTCATATGTTGGAGACATGCTATCTTTTTATGTAGATTACCAAGCGAACGAATCATATTTAGCGACCGCTAATGAATTTCAAAATATATTAAAATTAGGTTCAGAACTTGGATATAAATATAAACCTTTCCCATCATCTTTTGGAGTGTGCAATTTTTATATAACAGTCCCCGCCGAAACGAATTCGCCCGCACCAGATGATAGTTACAAACCAATTTTGAAAAAAGGCTCAACCTTTTATTCTAGTGCAAATGTTATTTATACCTTACTGGAAGATGTAAATTTTGCAAAGAGCGCTAATCCAATCGTAGTCGCGAGCCAATCAGAAACAGGGGCCCCCACTACATATGCCGTACGTTCGGCCGGCCAAGTAGTTTCTGGCGAACTAGCAGTCCAAGAGCAACCAATTGGTGAATTTCAAAGATTTTTGAGAATTGCAGTAAAAGGACAAAATATTAGCGAGATAGTTCAAGTTTTTGACGACAATGGAAATCAATATTATGAAGTTGACTATCTTACACAAAATGTAATATATGTCCCCGTTTTGAACAAAGGCGACGACTCAAGCACGGTGCCTTATATAATAAAACCAGTAGCAGTATCGCGTCGATTTATGGTTGACAGTACTCCAAATGGCGTCTACCTACAGTTTGGGTATGGAAGCGAAGAGGCGCCAGTTTCGCTTAAAGACCCTTCTGAGGTAATTTTGCAGCTTCATGGCAAAGATTATACCTCTGATACTTCGTTTGATCCATCCATTTTGAATGAGACAGACAAACTAGGCGTCGTCCCGGCGGATACTATTTTAACAATAATCTATAGGATCAACACTAATGAAAATACTAATTCAGCAGCCAACACGATAAGAAGGGTCGGAACCGCCGATTTCCAATTCACCGCGCCAGAAACTTTAGATAGCAACAAAAGAAGCTCCGTAATTAATAGTTTAGCAGTTTTAAATGAAGAACCAGTAATTGGCGATATAAGCGTAGTGACTGGCGAAGAGATTAAACAACGAGCAGTTGGAAATTTCGCAGCACAATATAGGGCCGTAACAAAACAAGATTATATTAGTATGGCTTACAACATGCCTTCTAAATACGGAAAATTTAAAAGATGCGCTATAGAGCTAGATTCTGATTCTTATAACCAACGAAATCTTAATTTGTATGTTATTTCTGAAGATACAGACGGCACTTTAATAACGAGCAATGGTGCTCTTAAAGGTAATTTGAAGACCTGGGTCAACCAATATAAAATGATTAACGATACTGTTGATATATTAGATGCCAAAATCGCCAACATAGGCATTGAATTTAAGGCGCTTGCATTCTCTGGCGTAAATAAATATGACCTTTTGAACGAAGCAGCAACGGTCTTACGAAGCGCTTTTGATAAAGCGTTTTATATTGGTGAACCTCTTTTGATAACGGATGTATACCAGACTTTAAAATCAGTACCTGATTTAATGGATGTTATCGATGTCGATATTGTGATAAAAACAGGAGCCACATATGCAGATTCACCGATAAGTATCGAAAATGTAATATCTGCAGATGGAAGATATGTCGTGCCTCCATCGGATACAATTTTTGAGATTAAGTTTCCAAAATCAGACATATTAGGAACAATATTATAATGGCTATTAAAAGATATAAAGCAGATGCAGACACAACAATAACAAACGCTTTTAAAGCAAACTTAACAACTCGCGGCGTGAGCGGCAATATGGGGCAATCAGATATACTTGAAGTGTTTTCAATTTATGCCCAAGAATCTTCTGCATCATCGGAATTGGAAAGAATTTTAATTAAATTTCCTGCTACCGGCACTGCGGCTGGGTACATTTCTTATGATAGAACACAAGGAAATATACCAGCCTCCGGGAGTGTTTCATTCTATTTAAGAATGTTTAACGCAGAGCACTCACAAACCACCCCTAAAAATTTTAATTTAATTGTTTCTGCGATTTCTCGTTCCTGGGCGGAGGGGCTCGGGTTGGATATGGAAGAATATACTGATGAAGGCGCCGCCAATTGGATGTCAGGAAATATTTCAGCTAGTGTCGATGACGATGGATCTTGGACGACGCCAGGTGGTGATTATTTAACAGACGTTTCTTCTTCTTTTACTGCATCTTTTGACACAGGATTCGAAGATGTAGAATTAGATATTACTCCATTGGTTGAACAGTGGATTAATAGTGCAGGTAATGAAGCAGTCTTAGGTTCTAAATCAAATTATGGCGTCGGAGTCAGACTGTCACCGACAGAAGATAGCGCGACTGATTCTTATTACACTAAAAAATTCTTTGCAAGAGGATCACAATTTTTCTTTAAGCGCCCCTATATCGAAGCGCGTTGGGATTCTTCCACCAAGGATAATCGAGGAAGTTTTTATTATAGTAGCTCATTAGCGCCAGCGGCCGATAATTTGAATACAATTTATCTCTATAATTATGTGCGTGGGCAATTAAAAAACATTCCAAGCATTGGATCCGGCTCCATTTATGTTAGTGTTTATTCTGGCTCCTCTGACAATTCTACACCGTCTGGTTCGAAATTACAATTAAGCGTCGGAGGAGACGTCGCCTCAACGAACCTTTTTAACATTACCGGAGGGAATGTATCTACGGGCCTTTATTCAGCATCGTTTGCTTTTACGGGTTCGACCTCTTTGTCAGGCGTATTTGATGTTTGGCATAGCGGCAGTACAGAATATTTTACAGGAACAATTACTCCAGCAAGCTTAACGCAAAACTGGCCCGGGCAGTCTCACAACCCAAATCAACAGTATGTATCTAAAATTACAAATTTAAAATCTTTTTATTCGAGTCAAAATACAACTGCCAGATTACGTTTATATACTAGAAAGAAAGATTGGAATCCAAATATTTATAGTGTGGCTTCTTCAGAAGCTCCTATTGACTTGGTAGAAGATGCCTATTATCGAGTATATCGCGTAAATGATAATTTGAGCGCGATATCTTATGGAACTGGAAGCGACAACAGCACGCGGTTATCATACGATAATAATGGAAGCTACTTTGATATAAATATGTCTCTTTTAGAGCCAGACTATACGTATGCAGTCAAATTTGTTTACTATCTTAATAATCAATATGTAGAACAGCCAGAAGAATTTAAGTTTAGAGTAGAGAAGGTATGAGCAAAGATTATAAAGAACTTTTTGGCCAAAAAGATGTTATTCTAACAAATGCGGACAGAGAAGTTTTAGGGTCAGAACTAGAATCTGTCGAGTACATGACAGAATATTTCAACAAGAAACAAAGATTTGTCCCTCCTGTCGACTTCACCAAGCCTAAAAATTTCGCCCGGTTTGGCTCAGCAGAAAAATACTATATTGATGCAATTGATAGAATTTATAAAACTTATCCGTATGATGGCTCACTAAAAGAACGAGTTCAGTGGGAGTTAAGTTCATCTTATTTTGACCTCCACGTTTTTGAAAACGGATACCCCCGTACAAATGGTTACGTACTTTTTTCTCCGGAAGGCTGGGGAACGAGAGTTGGCTCACAAGTCAATAACTTTGGTCTCTCGGATGCAGTTGAATATGTTCAAATTAAAGGCGGCCCCAATACTTCTCAGCGGAGTCAAGGCAAAGATATTCAGGACACAACAGGAGATTATAAAGATGGCTATGCTAATGTATGGGACCCCGTAAAAAATCGAACTTCTAACTTAGCTTTGGATCTTGACGAGGGCGTCACAGTTGAATTTTGGTTAAAAAAAGCAGCTGCGCTCGGCATCGGAGAATCAGTACTAGAAACAATATTTGATGCATGGAACGACGACGATTCCGCCGCCGCCTACGGTAGGCTCCAAATTCTCCACATTACGGCCGCCCCCAGCCTCATCGGAGTTTATTTCAGTTCGGGGTCTGTATACAATACTATGACATCGCCTGCGTATTACTTGTCATTGGATGACCAGTGGCATCATTATGCAATTAGTTTGAAAAATGATGGTTCTAATTTAATCACTAAATTTTATAAAGATGGTGCATGCGTAAAGGAAGAAGCAGATACGACACTGAATGAAATTACTGGTTCTCTAATTGCGAATATTGGTGCTGCTCGACGCCCCTCGATAGTGCGCATGGAAACCGCAACCTTATCACCCGCCCAAAAAATTGATGGGTACGGCAAACTTTCTGGTTCTATAGATGAATTTAGATTTTGGAAAACAGAAAGAACATCCCAACAGATCGGTCGCCAAATGATCGAACCGGTCGGTGGCGGCGCAAATACTGATGATGCGAATACTGATTTAGGTGTATATTATAAATTTAACGAAGGAATCACTTCAGTTGCCTCAACTGATAATATTGTCTTAGATTATTCTGGTAGAATTAGTAATGGTAGCTTTGTAGGATATAGCACCTCTAGTAGAAACACCAACTCAGCAATAGTTGAATCAGGAAAAGCATCAGAAGAGTTTAAAGATCCAATTCTTTATGATTTTCACCCAGATGTTATATCTTTTCGAGACACAAAAAAATCTGAAGGACAAATTTATGATTATTCAAATAATTCATCCATTTATCATACACTTCCAACGTGGATATTAGAAGAAGACGAGCTTAAAGAATACTCTCCATTAAGAAATTTAACTCAGATTATTGGCAGCTACTTTGATTCGTTAGCAAATCAAATTTGGACTCTTCCAAAATTAAAACATAAAAACTATTTAAGCTCAAGTTATAAAGCATATCCCTTTTCTGATAAGCTATTGGAATCAGTTGGGTTTTCATATTTTCCAGAATTATTTTCTGACGCGTCAGCCCTAGCTCAGTTCAGGAATAGAGACGATAACTTACTTTTTAAACAGAAATTATATGACGTAAAAAATCGCATATATCAAAATATCTACAATAATATTGTTTATATATATAAAACAAAGGGCACCGAAAAGTCTTTTAGAAACCTTATTCGTTGTTTTGGCTTCGATGATGAAATTTATAAAATAAATTTATATGGGAATAGAGTAACTTATCAATTAAAAGACAACTACTCATCCGTGGCAGAGTTTAAAAAGTATATTAATTTTGCGCTAACAGGCACACAAGAAGCAACCGTTTTTCCAGTTTCATCGAGCAGGAATCCAAACTCTACTTCATATATTTCTGGTACAGATAACAATGAATGTAGTTTTACATCATTCACAATGGAAACAGAAGTCGCCTTTCCTAGACGACACAGCCTCGCAGCTGCTAATACTGTAGTAGAATCCAGCAAAGGACCAAGCAAGTCTTTTAGAGCATATATACCTTTTAAAACCGCTTCTCTTTTTGGTACACATCAAGTTAATGGCACAACAGAAAATGATTTAACATGGGCGTCAACTGATTATGCTAATTTTCAGGTGTCCGCTGTTAGAGATGAAGAATACTCGAAAAGATGCCAATTCAAATTAACAGGCGTCGGCGCCTCTGTTATGCCAACCTTAACAAGCAGCTATTTCGATACAGTATTTGATGATACGCGCTGGACTTTTTCTGTAGCCTTAAGGCCGTCTTTGGAAGCAGATCTGCCATCCGGATCAATCCACTCTCCTTTTATAGTAGAATTTTATGGCGTAGAAAAAGTATTAGATATTACTAACAACGAATTTTTCTTGACCTCTTCAATTGATTCAACTAGCGCTCAGCGGTTTATGAATAATCCAAAGAGTGTTTATATCGGCGCACACCTAGAGAACTTTTCTGGAACACTGCAACAACGATCTGATGGAAATATTTCATCGACGCGAGTTTGGTTAACACATTTGCCAACCGGCACAATAAAACAGCACGCACAAGACGTAAAGAACTACGGAACGTCAAGCCCATATAAAAGTGCGTATTTATATCAAACTTCAATGACCGGCACCCGCGTACCGGAAATTCATACGCTAGTATTAAATTGGACTTTTGACACAGTAACTGGATCTGATTCTGGCGGAGCATTTATTGGAGAAGATTTTTCTTCCGGCTCAGTTAGTTTACAAAACCGATATAATTGGATTGGAAACATTGTAGGAAAACAATATTTACCAAAAGGTTACAATTTCCCAACTAATTTTTCTAGCTCTATTAATAAAAAGTATGTTTATTCTGCAAAAAAACAATTACCAGAGTTTGTAAACAGTTCAAACATGGTAAATATTTTGTCTGATGATGACATATTTTTTAATAAAGTTGATTTAGCGCGACCAACGAATTATTATATGTATATTGAAAAAAGTATGTATCAAACCATATCGGAAGAAATGGTAAGAATGTTTTCTTCAATAAAAGATTTTAATAACCTGATTGGAGAGCCGGCAAATAAATATCGAAGCAGTTATAAGCATATGGAAAAGCTTCGACAACTCTTCTTTGAAAGGGTCGGCAATACACCAGATCTAGATAAATATATTGATTTTTATAAATGGGTCGATCACACTTTAGATGTATTACTTGGCTATCTGGTACCGGCGTCAGCAGACATTAGCGATCAATATGGCAGCAATATTCGTACGCTAGTAGAAAGTCACGTTTTAGAAAGAAACAAATATAAATGGCAATTCCCCACATTAGAAGATAAAGGATCAGACCCGGAAGGAAATATACTTGGCATTAATGAACTCCTTTATAATTGGGAATATGGCCATACACCCCTCGATCCTTTCAATTCGAAAAGTATCGCCTTTAATGGGATGACCGGTCATTCACTATTGGCCGCCCCAGCACCCGCTTCTGATTTGCTCTTCGGCGCCGATGGGGATCCCGCCAATGAACCCAAGTTTTCTTTATGTGCGTGGGTTAAGCCAGCCACGTCTCTCAGCACGAACTTTGGGGTTATAGGCCACGGCGCCTATTCCGCAACCAACGCCGGCTATGCTTTAGATATATCCACAGCACATAAAGTTCGAATGTCTATCCGCGATGAAGACACCAATGCGAGCAACCTGTTGACTGCAATAGAAAATGCCGTTAGTTTGACACCTGGCGAATGGAACCACATTTGTGCAACTTATGATGGTTCTTCCGCCGCCACTGGAATAACTATTTATGTTAATGGAGAGTCTAAGACAACGACAAAAACCACTGGCGGTTCCTATTCTGCGATGCACAATATCAACTCCGATGTTACTATTGGGCGGAAATATTCAAATTTCACCTATGATAGCCAGGCCGAAGGTAATATTGATGAAGTTGCCGCCTTCGGCAAAGAGTTGTCAGCCACTGAAGTTACCGAGCTTTACCATTCGCGACATGCGTACGATCTAAACACCTTTTCTGCCCGGACCAGTTTAGTTTCATGGTGGAGAATGGGGGATAAAGCCTCCGGAACATCCCCAAACTATACAATTCCTGATCTAGTTGGCTCTAACAACGCCACAATGACCAACTTTTCAGGCACCATAGACAGTGGGGTAGTCGACGATCATGCACCCTCTGTTCGGGACCAAATTCAAAAGTGCCTATGGTGGCGCCAGAGGGCAGAAAGAGATACTCCAGCCATCTCTTCATCCGCTAACGGCGTTAATTCTGATAAGCAGGCAATGCTTGATTCCATCAACAACGAGACAAACGCTAAGAACTATATGCTATATGATAGTGCAACTAGCACAACGTATTCTGGTTCTACATTTGCAATTCGCCGATTAGCCAAACCATACAAATTTACAGTTGATGAGTCTCGTACGACCAAGGGCGGTACAAATTATTATCCCAATAAAAAAGTTGATATTATTAAGTCTGAAATATTATTTGGGCAGCCAGCCTCTGACAATCCAGTCGCGCGGCTATCATTGCCACTTTCCGAACTCGAAGCTCTTGAAAATTGCGATGACGACGCAGGGCTAATATTAAAACGCAAACGACATGGCCTAGCTTACATTTCTCATGACGACGCCTCCGACGCGACACATATAGCTCAAAAAGAAGGCTATCTTATAGGAAAAAGTGATTTATTTACACCGTTTAGTATGTATAGCGCGTCCAGCCCAGTTACTTATCATAACATAAGTGCGTGGCAGAATATTGACATTACAAACTACCACGCTGACATATACGGCCCTTCTTACGAAGTGCCAATGCAGGGGCCGTTCACAGAAAAATATGTCGGTGGAAATCAGTACAGACATGTGGGTTTAAATGATGGCCTTGATGATCTCAACACCCGCCCAGAGGGCTGGCGGACTCTTTTAGCTCCCACCGTTTTGTATCTTTACAATGGCGGCGCAGGAGCCCAGGCACAGCCTAATGCCTCGCGCTATAGAGATGAAACAGCTAAACGCCCCGTAAACATTAGAAATATTCAACAAGCAACCGGGTCTAGTATAATTGGCAATTACAATAAAGATTATGAAATTTTAATGACTAGTGGCCGCACAATTAATAACCGCTTTTTTGTTAAAAACGAAGGCGTTTCTGCAAGCTCAACAGACTCTTTATCGGTAAGCGGAGTATTCGATTATGTTTTACCAGGCGCCGCTCAATCAGAAAGAGACCGACAAGAAGTTGTTATAAACGGTCTAACTTCGTCCGCGCGCAATGATTATATTATTGTCAACAGATTCTCTGCGCCTGGAGATCCATCAACAATGGGGTTTGCTTATTTAGATATCGAGGCACAAGAATATTCAGTTTACAATGCACTGCCATGGCGCAACTTAATAGTTCGTGAAAGTTTGCATGAGCTGCTGACAGATCACACAAAACAATTTGGATATTTTAGTGACACACAGAATTCAGCCAGCTATGCTTTAGCGGGCGCCACCTATCCGGGGTCCAGCGGCTCGGTAAATGCACTAGATTATGTCGGCACCGCATCTTTTCACAAGATCAATAGAAACGCAACAAGAACAATAAATTTGACAGAGACTACAGCCAACTTTGATAATAGTAAATATATAGATTTTGAAGCTTCGAACAGTGAATTTCTAAGCTCTTCGGCACCAAGCGGATTTCTGACAAATAAGTTTAGTTTCTCTGCGTGGGTAAAAGCAGAAAGCGTGGATACTAATACTTATATAGCCACTCATGGGGATTTTGGGTCGAGCCACTACACCGCTCGTTGGTGGTTGTTGAAACGCACAGACGCGGTCGCCGGAGTGGATGCCATAACTGTATATATTGTGGGTGACGGATGGTCTACTTCAACTTATAAATTTTGGACCACCGCCGAAGACGCTATTTACGCAGACACTTGGGCCCATGTTGCCTTCACTTATGACGCCTCTCTTGACAGCGCCGGCGGCGACGCGGCCCTTAAAATTTATATTAACGGAGTAGAACAATCCACCACTATGGGTGAAACCGGCACCGGTGCGCAGCCGCCTAATTTGACTTCTCAAAACGGCCCATTCGTTGTTGGTGCCATCCAAAACAACGGCGCGCCAAGCTCACCATTCGACGGCGGCATAGATGAGCCAAGTTTTTGGAACACGGCTTTATCGCATCTCGACATTAAAGAAATTTACGAAGGATCTTCCGGAGTTTATAGCGCCGCCGGCGGCCCTGGCAATTTGAATGCGCACACAAAGAAAGATAATTTAGTTTCATGGTGGCGAATGGGCGATGACTATAATGATGATGTTACGCCCGGTATACCTGATGGTGTTCAAGACGTCGGCCAAAATGGAAATAATAACCACCTGACAATACCAATCGCATCGTGGAACCCAGTGTCGTCTTCGGTAAATTATTTAACAGGCGCGGCCTATTATGTGGCGGAAACTGGCCCCAAAAGAAATGATAACTGGTTTGTCCAACATCAGATTCCTCAAACTGATTTACAATATCAATGGATTACAGCAAGCGTAATTGAAGGATATACGGGCTCAGCATATTATGGTTTCCAACAGCCAGATTATAGCAACGCAGGTTTAGCTTCTACTGATATTACGTTTGTACTACAAAGCCAGATTGAAGATGCAGATGGAAATAAAGTTGATTTTGCTGGAATAAATACGTTGATTGTCGATCCGATTTCAAGTACTTCGAACACATTAAGTTCATCTGATGGCTATCTTGGCTATAGTAATAATGATGTGGCCGGCGGCATCGCCCCATCTCAAATTTTAAATGGTTTAAATCTCCATAGAAACGGCCCTTACGAATGGGCTTCGTGGCAACAAATTAGAGGAAATGAACATCCTGTAATCCGACTACATAGAAAGGAAAATAGACAATCATTTTTACAATTAATCAAAGGCGGTACAGACTCAGGAAAATTAAAATATAAAAAATCTGTAGTTTCTCAAATAGTGACACCAATTACATCAAAGCACAAGCCGTTAAAACATTATTTAAATATTAAGGAAAATAAACATTCAGATTCTCCCACTTCAGGAATAACAATACGCCATACCTATGGAAATGAAAGATGTTACTTTCCTCAAAGAACTTCGGGTGGAATAGATTTGAATAAATCAAACTTTATTTATACTCAAGCAGGTACTATGGGCCAAGCAATTAATCAGGGACAAAAGAATTTAATTTATGACTCTTTGAATCAATTTATTATTAACAAAGATATGAGCGGGTCAACTGCAAACCCTGTTGATAAATTTGTTAAAATGACAATGGGACAGACAATTCATCCTCGCGGATATAACACTTATACAAAAAGAACAAGACAGCGCGACAACTTCCAAAATAATTTCTGGAGAGATCTTCGATTAGCAAGAACACCGGGATACCCAAACTTTGTGACGGCGAGCGTCTACCCGTACAACCTACACAAGAATTCCCAAGGATTCGGCACATGGTACTCTTGTAAGGCCTCGGGGCGCGCCTCGAACGGGGGCACCGCAGAGCTTCCAATGTCAAGTATGTGGGCTCTCGACGGCCGCGTTGACCGAGCAGGATCGTATCAAGACGCCGTGCTCGATAATAATAGCTGCGACGGGCAACCATCAGGCACTTCTGGTATGGTCTCGAAAGGTGAACTGCAGAATAGTTATAGTTTATACTTATATATTCAAGCCAGCGGGATCCGGTTTCATATATTATTGGCCGCGGCCGCAACTTATTGTCGAATGGTGCCAGAAAGCATGTCAAGCGGAATACAGTTCGCTGGGGACACCAAATGGGAAGCCGGCGAACAAGCAGGCATTAATCCTTTTTACGATTCGTATGAATATTATATTGAAGATCTAAAAAGAATAGGTAAAGATTATGGAATATTACCAGAATTTAGAATTAGTGACCATATGGATTATTATGTAAATGACAAAAAAGAAGACTTTTTAGCAAACAATCCCGGTTTCCTTAGCCTAACTGGGTCAACGATTTCTAGTAGTAATGATGAATCTTTTTATACGGTGTATTCCACTAGTGATTTTATGCAACATTTTGGTTTAGTTCGAAAAGATTACGGAAAAACTGCGCTCCCCACTGAATTAAAACTTGAATGTAAAGGCTTAATGAAATTTTTACCATATGATGGTTTTTATCCAGCACAAAGAACATTACAATTAGCATCGCTATTTAGTAAATCTTTCGGCCCAACGGCTGAAAAATATTCAACCGGCTGGGGCGGCTACAATCCGCTGATCAGCTCGTGGCAAACTCTTTTGCAGCCCATATTTTCCCCGGGTCTATTATATAATTCAATTAAATCTGGCATCGCAGTTGAATATCCAGTTTGCACAGGCTCAGCAGGCGTACATATGGCTATCACAGGAGTATACGCAGATTCCGGAGTCGGCTTCCCCGGCTGGGGAGACCATCATGATGGCGCCGATGCACGCCTTTCGGGCACTTTCGAACATAGAATACCATTTGAGGCTTTAGCAAGCCCAAACCAGCACTTAAATGGCTTAAAAATAATATATATGGAGCCACACCCTAGCGCTTCTATCATGCAGACAGCCAGCTTTGGCACCTCCGAGAATCCATTATATCGCTATGCAATGAACAACTTCTTAGCGGAAACGCCATCATTTTTCTTGCAAGGGAGCGGTCTTAGCACCATATCTTCAAAATCGGACAAAGATTTAAAAACAGTTGAGGAAAATAAACAGTATAAAATGAGAATAGTGCTAGCACATTCACAGCGGAAAAATAAAGAACTTTTTGAGATAAGTGCCATTGACCCAGACGAAAGCTCAAAATTTGCACTGTCACGGTCGTTAAATTATCTTTCTTTCGAATGGAATCGGCCAACCATAACAATGTATAATCGCTCCTTCGACCGGTCAACCAAAAAAGATTATGTAGGATCTTTTGTGGGGGACAGCGGATCAACACTAGCTTACGGGTCGTCTTTTGGTCCTCCTTGTGCAGCCTCCTCCTCAGAGTATGGCTACGAAGCTAGTTTCGAGCCTTTTACACCGCCTTATTATAATGGCTATAGTCATATTGAGGTTACATATGATTCTGGCCTAGGCGGCGACACACAAATATCTGATATACTAGCCAAAGCCCAATCAACGGCCACTCTTCATCGTGAACATAGCCGGCTGGATTATGCCAACTCACCGGCTGGAGTCAATGCGATGCAGCTTACAGCGTCTTTAAATTGGAATCAGCTTGTTACGGACCCTGATACTGGAGCAGGAAGATGGGTGATACAACCCAAATGGGAATGTCCTGTATTAGATTTTAATGAAGCTGATATCACATTGCCAATTACTGGATCTGGATCAGTTGCAAAAGGAATGTGGCACCAATATGGCTCTATTCCACGCGGGCCGGCCGGCATCACTTTATCAGTACAGGATGTACCAGGGTCAGATTCTCTAAGAGATCTTTTGGGCATAGAAACTGAGGAAATAAAACTAGGCCGCGTCTCAGAAGAAGGTAAAGAAATTTCTGAAGCTATTGTTGCAATACCGTTCGTAGATCAGGTAGCCAAAGATTATTTCAATATTAATCGTCAAACAATTGACTGGGCTGAAGCTATATTAAAGCCGCCGCCGACTTTCCACTCTGACAACGCTTCTTACTGGGTTGATAGATTTGTCGCTACTAAAAAGCCTTTTAAAATTCACAAGCCTGCACAAAGTGTTCTTGAGATGGTTAAGAAAATGCGAAAATATGTAATTCCCCCGCGCTTCGATTTCTTAACAAACAAAAGTATTAAACCTCTTGCAATGGTAATATTTGAATTTACAGCACAATTATCGCAACAAGATTTAGTAAATATATGGCAGAATTTGCCGCCAACAAGTTTAAGCACTATCATGACAGGATCTCAAGCAACAATTTCATTAGATCTTCTCCGACGTTATGAATCTTTTGACGGAGACCCAACAGGGGACAGCTGGAAAGGATTTAGCTTATTGAATGAAAGAGCACCGGACAACGGACCGTCCCCTTTCCCAAGTAAAATTCAGTGGCTTGTTTTCAAAGTAAAGAAGAAAGCAAAAACTAATTATTTTGGTTTAACAGCAAAAAATGAAAAATCTGAAGCTCAAACAGCCATGGGGTTTGATCCAACTTTTAAAGGTACCCCGCCTCCTCCAATTCCTAATTATAGTTTTAATTGGCCATATGATTTCTTTTCTTTAGTTGAGTTAGCCAAAATAGATTCTACATATAAATTAGAACCACACCCATCACTAGTAAAAGACATCGCCCCCTCAAAGATTTCTCTTGAAGAAGCGCTTGACAAAGGAGAGGACGCATCTGAAAATACTGAAGAAATAACTAACAAGGAAAAAGAATTGACGATGGGCCAACAAACGGGCGTCGGCTGGGATAAAAATGCATTAGAAAATGTCGATCAACAAGGTGGTGCCGTAGATAAGCCCGCCGGCGGCGCAGGTTCTGGAAAAGCTGGTAAGCCTGGAGGAGTATATTAATAAATGAGTTTTTTAGATCCAAAAGAAAGAGTCATTGATTTACAATTAACTTCATATGGAAGATATTTGTTGTCCATCGGAGCTTTTAAACCAGCAATATATGCTTTTTTTGATGATGATATTATTTATGATCAACGTTTTACACAAAGTGGGTCTACCACAAAAACAGAAGAACTTCAAAATGAAATTGAGCTACGCATACAAGAAAACACTCCGCGCTTAGAAGCACAAACGCTTTATAGAGGGTCCGAACTTGGCGTCTTCTCTAGTAATCCAAACTTGGCTTACAATCTAATGCCAGGCGTGTTAGCGGACAAAAAGAATGAAGTAAGCTTAACTCAAACTCCTGAAAAATCATACCTTCTGTCAGAACCAATTGGTAATTCTGCTTATAATTCTAAAAATATAGCTGCTTGGGACATCGGCTTTTATAAGGCACCTTTATTAAACTCATCTGAAGTTTTAACTGGTTCTTATAAAGAGATGCCCACTACATTTATTCCGCAGCTGGAGTGTACTATAGACTATCACATTGAACGGTATCCGGCGGATGTGGAAATACAAAACACACTTGGAACATGGGAAAAAATGGCTCAAGCAGGAGAGGACGTCGCCGCGCATCAAGCCATGTACGATGAAAATACGCCTATTATGTTCAAAGATGATACTTATATGATTTATAAAGAAGACTTTGCATTATTAAAAATAGAAGAAGCCAATACTGAATTTTTAAAAGAAAATTTTGAAATAGAAGTTTTCAAAAAAATCCCAGTAACCGGCTCTGCTACATATATCGTCGACGGCGTCACAAGAACTAAAACTACTTATTCTGAAATACTAAAAAAATTATATTTTGGCGGCGACGATGTTATAGAGACAGATCGTATTGATTATTATTTTGATATAGATATTGATTTTGAAATAAATGAAGAAGAATATTGCAAGCTAAGTCGCGACGAAGATAAAGTTAAAAATATTTATGTTGATAGGGTATTTAATTGTAAGAGCAGAAAAGAAACATTATATGCATTAAATATTTATGCCACTGCTGAAAATCAAGAACCGGAGGATGTTTGCCCATGAGTTATGAATTTAATGGATTGCTCGATTCTGTGCTACCAAATGTTTACATTAATAAAATTACTTTGGAACAACTCAATTCACAGCCCCCCTCACATAATAAATATGATGTAACACCTCATATTGATCAATCAAAAACACCAGAACGCGAGGTGCAAGTAACTGCAACCACGACTGAAATAGTAACGGAACCAAATTTAACTGCAGGGTATGGTAGTTACGAAGATAAGCTAAGAGTCATTTTTGATTTATTTTTAGAAATACCAAACGTCGATAGCGATGATTTTTGGAGTTTTCTTTTTGATGACGATATAACAAAACACTTGTCACTTAAATTATTAGTATTGGCCGGCGCCGGCGGCAAAGAACAGTACCTACGCTTATTGAACCCAGCCAACACCTGGGCCCAAGTAACAGACGTAGTAGACTTATTAGAAAATGGTAATCCTGTTGATTGGGATTTAGTAGAGCACGATGATTATCACTACGAAAATAAAACATCACTATTTGCAGAACTAATCGATCCTGGTAAATTTATAGGAAGCAAGACAGCAGACACTGGAGATATTAGCGATTCACAAAGACTTGCTTACGTTAAACAAAAATATGCAAAAACATTACCAGACGGCACAGTTGTATATAAAATTCCTATTAGAATGGAGGCGCGCCTAAATGGTGCTTTTCCTACTGATCTAGCTGCTATAGCATATTGTGGCTTGGATGTGAGCGAAATATTTCAAGGCATGGCGTCCGCCGGCGCCTCCGGGGCGCAGATAAACCTTGCAAAAACTAATGCTTTTGGGCGTATGGCAATGGAAGTAATCATCCAAAACAAGAGAATTCAACAAAGTGGGATGATATTTTTTGTTTCAAACGATCAAAGCGTTGCAACAGACCAAGACCTTTCTGCAAAGCGAGAAGCCGCCTTTAATCATCTTAAGGGGCAACTTTGGTTTGGGAACGTTCAATTAAAAAAACTTCCAAAAAAAGATCGTTACATGGCCGGGAGTAATCAAAAAGGTTATGAATCTACTGAAGCTATGAAGCCTTTTTTAGATTACGTAACTGTACCAAATAGACGAATACAAGACTTTAGACAAGTGGCAACGATACAAAAACAAATAGCCAACTTTAATCCTGTAACAAATTTAGTGTTTGGAGGAGACTATATTGACTTGAGAGCTAAAGCAACCGGCACTTCTTTTGAAAATTTAGCAGTATTTTCAAATCTGTTATCATCGGTTGATAAATTTGAACATATTAAATTATTTTTTAGTATTGACTGGGGCAAATTAATTAAAAAATATTGTGCCATCCCAGCGCTATTAGATAAACTTTCACAGCCCGGCGCCCCAGGAATAAATCAACTACTTGGTGATTCCCCATCTCCCCTTTCTTTTAAAGTTTATAGAAAACGAGTGGATGCTGGTAGTGAAGTTGGAGACAATACCAATGAGCAATTGATTTACAATGGATATCCCAATCTTTATTATTTCGGCGCCTATCATCCGGATGTAGGAGCTGCTGGTAAACCCACTATTTCTTCTTTGGCGCCAGTGAAGCTCGACTCCGCTGCAACTTCTTTTAATGGCTATCATCGACACTACTCTTTTACAGACTATGGTGTGAATAGAGGAAAAGGTAATTTTAAATATTCAATTGAAATTGAAATATATGATCCAACGTTAGATTATTTTAAAGACCAACTTAAATTAGCAAAATTAGCTATTAGTAAATTAAAAAAATATATGTATCTTGCAAACGGTACGCATGGTAATCAACTTTATTATAATTCTTATCTAGGAGAATTTGAAGAAGAGTTTAAAATATTAGCCACTAGCGGGACTGATAAAATTGAGGGTTTGGGCTTTGGAGACACACTGCCAAGCCCCATTTCGGATGCGCTAGGAACACTTCAGTTTATGACAGGGATTTTACGTTCAAATTATACCGCGGCGAACGCTGCAATTGAGACTGTAGATACTAAACCGTCAATTGGTGGTTTGACGCCCGCCATCACAAATATGTTAAACCCCTATACAGCAACTCCGGATTCTATAACAGCCGTGTATGAAATATTTACTACATTAACAGCTCAATTGAGAAACTTTATAAAATCTTTTTCTACTGTCAAAAAACCTAAAATAGATAGCGCACTCGGCGCGAGCGGAAACAAAATAGAAGAAAATTTTACTACAACGCCTGTGGGAGCAGCTACCCCAGAAAGAAAAATAATGATCAGACATGATTTTGATGATCTAGCAGAGCTTGTAGATACAACTCAAATGGCCGCAGGCTATGATTTTTTTGCCGATCTTAAGAACACTTCTAAATACGGAGTTGGCTTAAAACTTATACCATATGATTCTTATAGCGAGAAGTCGATATCAGAAACCTTAAAATATTTTGCCATTGAGGGATCATCTCCCCATCTTAGAATCCCTCTCCAGTTATCCTCACTAGCTGATGACAAAGGAAAGATTCTTTCCGGAAAATCTGTTTTTGCAGATACAGAATTTACACAAGGACAATTTTTTACTTTAGGAACAAATAGTCCCGGATCCCCCAGCAACCCTTTTGGCACTCAATTTACAAAATTACCTAAATCTATTAAATCTGCTAATGAAGAAAACGAACCATGGAAACTCATAAATAATGTAATTCGATACAAACTTAATTTGCTAGGGAACCCAGGAAAGTATTCTTATCTTGGTTATGACGACAACGATAATATTCCAGGTAGTGAATTTATAGGGCCAACAATGGAAAGAATTCTTAAAGAGTACCAGACACTGGCTCACAAAGGAGCAGTTTTTGTCCATGAACAGTATGCAAAGCCTGGCGACCCAGCAATGTCTAAAGGCATTATTGGGCCTTTAGACTACGTGGCTAGTGATTCCGAACCAGTACAAGACGAGCAAGCGCCCCCCCCAGAATCAGAATCCAGCGATAATCCGCTACCACCATACTACTCCTCCCAACTCTGGTTCCTCCCGGAGCCCGCAACTAAAGTTCCATGGGCAGCAAACGTAGGCCAAGAAAGATTTTTATTAGCATTAATTATGCAAAGCTGTTTCAATCTAAAATTTAATGATATAAAATTAGGTTCATTTAACGCAAACATAATTAAAAGCATTACAAGCAAGTATTTAAGTAGCTTTGTTCCATCCAAGGATAAAGGCTTTAAAATAAGTATAAAGAAGACTTGGGAGCCATGGGTCAAAGCGGCGCTTGATAATTTACCAAATCAAATTTTAGTTTTGGTAGCAAATCATAATAAAAACATAAAGAGTAATATAAATCCAAAAATGTATTATCTTGGCAATGACAAGCTTTATAATAGTGCAGAGGAGGGGACCGACCAAGAAACAATGTTTGCACAGGATTTCGGCACCTTTTGGTTTCAACACCAGAATTTGGTAGAGGTACAATATTTGAGTGGCTATAAAAAAGTTACGCAAGGAGGAAACCTAAACAAATATGAAAACAGTATGGGCAGTTCTGTCATTAACTCACCTGTATGGAAGCCACTAAAAGCCAAGACTGCTCAAAATTTTAACAAAGACGCAGATGGTTTATTATTGTGCCGACTTAAAAAATACAGACATCCGCTTTTTACTAATAAGCGCGCCTATGATATTTTAGATTTGCCTCTTTATGATGAACATTTTCTCATGCTTGTTGGATCTCAATTAAATGCGCGCGACGCGCTCCAGCCGTACCCGCCGTCGCTCATGATTAAGACACAGGAGCCGTCCATATAATTATATTTTTATTAAAACTAATTAATTAGAGGAGTACAATATGGCAGTTAAAGCAACAGAATTATATAATGCAGACTTTTTTTCACAGGTAGGAACTGAATATATTTGTACTGGTTTTATGTTTGGGATGGTCCCAGAAGCCACTATGGATAAACAATTAACAAAAGCCGGCGTTTTTATGGCCGGCCAAGTCGCCACCACGGGCAAGCAGGGAGAAGCTCTCACTGGACACTCGGCAGACAAATATGGATATATAGCTCAGCAAAAAGGAGGAGGCGCCTCCACACCTGGAACAACCGGAATGGGCGGTTCGAAAGGGGGAGGAAGCTACTAAAATATGGCTTTTTTCACAACAAAAACTGGCGATGTTTATGAACAAGATATTGCCAATAATGAGTTAATTAAAGCCGCTCAAGCTGAATTAATTTTTATACCTTTTGGAGTCCCATGGATCACCCTTGGGATTACCGACGCAACGAAATACAATGCATATGCTCGCGCATGGTGGCCCGGCGGCCGCGGCTCCAAAGGAATGAGCAATTATTATCCATATGGTTTAACAGCAATTGCGAATGAAACAACTGCATGGGACTTTGCTGATGAAACTGGCGTCATCGACCAAAACATGGGCATAGAAGGAACAAATCTGGATAATGAATTCGTTGCGCCACCTCCCGGAACCATTGGCGAAGCACAAGCAGATCCCTTAAGAACTCTTTTTTTTACAAGATTCGTAGATAACCGCGCGAATGTGGAGAGCGCCGGCGTCCCAACCGCCACCATCGGATTGGAAAAAAGAATAGATTGGGCGCCGTACTTCGGGACGGCTCCTCCAACGCCCCATGGGGCGTTGGGTGCACCATGGTCTGGCAGTGTCTCCGATGGGCTCGCGCTGGCCTGGTACAAGAGTAGCCATCTTCTCCCGGGAGAAGATGGTGTCATTAGAATAACAGAAAAATCAGGTTTTGAGGAACGTATAAGCAAATTAGATGCGATGGGATATACCTATATGACACCTAAATCATACCGCGATGCAACTTTTTCAATAAAAAAACCGTTTGTTGAAGTCGCGTACGGGGAAGCTTTAGGAGAAAAAATTGGGATATCCGACCCCGTAAAAGTTAAAGCACATTATAATTTTTATTTGCAACCATATGAAAACGTTGTGAGTACTTTAGAAATAGGTTCAGATACCACCGCTGGCCCCACGCAATTGCCAGAAACAGTATTACCAAATATATATACTTTAATATCTGATTTAGAAAAAGAGGGTTTTGAAGAATATCAATTCGCAGAACAGTGGGCCCCCTGGAAAGCCGACCCCACTGAACAAAAGATTGCCGCTGAACAGCTAGCTAAAAAATGGAACTCGTCGGGTAATCGAGAATACTTTAACACCATGGCGACCATCTTCTCGACCATTGCCTCTCACGGCAATATCCCGCACACAGATATTGGGCGCCAAATTGATACAAAGAGATATTATACAACTGGTATGGCATCTAATAAGATAAAAGACTTTATGGATGAAGCCGACAAAACCAAAAAGCATTTTCCTATGTATGTTGATATAGAAGTACCTCCCGCCAATCAAGGTAAAGTAGGTGCTATTTTACACAAGGCCGGCCTCATGGATCAATTTATGCAATTGATGATAGCGGCAATGTTTCCGCGACCATACTACGCTTTGGCAACCGACAGCACGCCTTCTTTTTTTAGAAAAACATTTATAATTAAAAAAGATTCTTTTATTAAAGATGATCCTATTAATGGCTTAAATTTAAGTGGTTGGCAAAATAGTCTTTATGAAGAACCATTAATCAAAATATGGCTAAATGAGATTCTTCTAGATGAAGGCTGGGAGGCTCCTCCTGATCTAGATAGCGAGCAGGCAGCTGTCCTAGAAGTACCTTCGGCGCTGAAAAATTGGTACATTACAGATAGCGACCCGGCGGGGTTTATGAATAAGCTTAATGATCAAATTGGCAATGTCCCGTTCATACGACCAGTTATAATTGGAAAGAAAAAAGGAAGTCCAATCAAATTTATTAACAATATCAAATGGCTAGCTACAAAAAAGAAAATAAAAAAAATTATTAATGAAAAAACACGAAGTGTCAAAGAAATATATGACGGCGATTATGCATATTCTGAAGTGTTATTTTATGAAATAGCAAAATTCCGCTCCACAAAAGATGAAAATGGAGTCGTCAAAGAAGCCGGCGGTACATTTGTACAGAATATCTTTTTACCGAACACACCAGGAATGGAAGTTCTCAAATATGTTGATACACAAGTTAAATACGGCGAAGAATATTATTATCAAGTTTATGCACACACTTTTGTTGTTGGAACTCAGTACCGGCTTTCTGATCAGAGTATCCAATTGGTGGATAAAAGTACGCTAACCGCAAAATTTAAATTTAAGCCTACCGTTTATCTAATGAGAGTACCTTATTATAATACTTATGTAACTATGAATGGCGCAGTCACGGAGGAAGGCAATCCGATTACTAAAAATGTTTGGAATTGGAATCCATCTAAATTAGAAAGAACTCCAATACATGATATGCCTCCTGTTTTTCCAGATGCAGTATTCCTTCCTCTGTACGGCGAAAGAGACAAGATATTATTAAATACTAATTTTAATGTTGGAGAATATGAATTAGCACCAGTTTTTCTTGATGAAAAAGAAAAGGTGAATTTAGATAAGATAAGAAGAAACCAAAAAAAGATGCCGCCGTCGTCGGACGCCCCCGGCCCGCCAATAACTTTTAAGAGTGATGATTTTTGTGGACAAATAGAACTTTTAAGAATAGATAAAAAGCCAACTTCATACGCAGCTTTCGATCCCACTAATGACAGAATTGCTATTTTAGGAGGATCCTCTGCTTTTGGCTATATTGATGACACTCTGGAGCCAAATAAAGATTATTATTATGTTGTAAGAGCGAAAGATGTACATGGCAATTATTCAAATCCTTCACCAATATATCAGGCTCGGCTTGTAGCTAGAGAAGGAGAAGCCCCTTACGCTATTTTTAAAATGTTTTTCATCGAAGAGGTAGAAGAAAAGAAACCTGTAATACGAAAAAATTTAATGAAATACATAAGAATCCAACCGTCGTTTAAACAGACTTATATTAATGCCGGCGCATTAACTTCCGGACTTGATTCTGCGGAAGAGGTCAGTGACACTATTTTAAGCGCTAACCTTGGCGAAACAGGCTTAAAAACTGTTTTCGGAGAAAAATTTAAGATTCGGTTTACAAGCAAAAAGACGGGGAAAAAATTTGATTTAAATCTTAATATACAGTCTCCTTATATTGCCCCCGCAGAAAATAAAAGCACAAAAGGCGCTCAAGACGAGTACAGTTCAGGAAAATGTTAATAAAGAAAGAAAAAACCAATAAAACTTACTAATTATTTACAGTAAAGGAGTATTATTATGGCATTTTTAGATAATAGTGGTGATATCATTTTGGATGCAGTCTTAACAGATGCAGGCAGAAAGAGATTAGCAGAAGGCAATGGTTCATTTAGAATTACTAAATATGCCTTTGGTGATGATGAAATTGATTATAGCAATTATAATGCTACAAACAGTAGTGGTAGCGCGTATTATGATTTAGAAATTTTACAAACTCCAATATTAGAAGCGTTTACAAACAACACCGCTACAATGAAATCAAAACTTGTTACATTAACAAATAATAATATTCTTTATTTGCCCATGACAGTGTTGAATACTTTGGACGAAACATGTCAAGTTAATACACAAGTTGGCTCAGGGTCGCATATTGTATGTGTAGACGTAGATACAACTAACACGTTCTCTACAGAATTTAGCGCCGGCGGCGCAGGGTTTGGATATTATATTGATGGAACCAATCCCGGCAGCACAAATAGCCGTGATATAAGAATAGATCAAGGACTTAATACACTTGAGATACCTGCCACTTATAAAATTGATGCGGAACTACAAGAAAATCAGTATATTGTAGAAATTGATAATCGCTTCGGAACTATAACCACTAACAAGGGTAACGTCGCGCAATCATTTTCTTTTATTGATGATGACAATATCGCTAGTTATTATTTGTCGACAACAGATTATGTTAATTCAACGGCTGCGCAACCAGTCGTCCTTGTTACAACCGACACAATAAACCAGGCGATATCAGGGCCAAGAGGTACCCATTTAGTATTTAGAATACAAGCTTCTACTAATCTCAGAACAAGCAATTATTTGTTTGACAGACTTGGAAGCTCTTTTGGTATCACAGGCGCCGAAAGCTATACATTTAAATTTATAGATACTATAATAAGAGTTACTGGCGCAACCACAGGATATAAGTTGGATATTCCGGTTAGGTTTATTAAGAAACAGTAATAACAAAAATTGAGGAAAAGCAAATATGGCTACAACATTTAAAACATTTCTAAATAATGACATTGCATCAGCAAGGACATTACTGCACGAAGCAATTCCAATCACAGGGTCGATTGTATCAGGAACATACGCCGGTAATAATATTAAAAATTATGCGCACGGAATGTTTCAATCAGTCTATGATTATCCATATTTAAGCTCCTCTGCAAACCACATTTTTGATCTTACAGTGGGTCTTAGTTCAAACAGCGCCCTTAGCCAGTCCGGTACAGACACTAGTGTTGCCAACTATGTTTCAAGCCAGTTTACAAAAAAGCGCAATATTTATGATCAGATGGCACAAGTTCTGGTTCCTTACGACACCAGCGGGAATATTCAACCCTTTGATCAAGATGGAGATATTGTCGCCGGCGGAAATAAATTTAATGATTCGTTTTTTGTTAATTTCTCTCGACTCCTAAACAAAGACGAAGTTAAGAAAGGCACATTTACAGTATCATTTTTTACTGGCGGCGCCCCCTCCCAGCCGACCGATATACTAACAATTTCTGACCATAACGCAGCCAACAGCTTTAAGGTCAATTCACCAACTGGTGAATACGGGCTATTATATACCGGATCGCTGGACGCCGGCTCGGCAACAAAAGCCGTAGGCCATATCTATTATCAAGCAGGGATTGCAGTCATAACAGCTAGCATTTTTAGTAATAATTTCCTGACGCCAACTCTGATGTGCGGCTTTGGGTCCGCCGATGGCGTGTACGACACAACTAATTATCAAGCTGTTTTGACGGCATCAACAATTCAGTCATTTTCTGATGGCCTTAGAAACAGACTATACAATATTTCGTTTAATAACACAACAGAACTAAATTCAACAATTTACTTCTGTAGAGCAAATGTTGGAGATTATAACTATTCTTCAAATCCAACATATTTAAGTTCTAGTAAAATTATAGTGAAAGGAGATCAACCATTCGCGGAGCCGGTTTCATATATTACAACCATTGGCCTATATTCTCCAAATAATGAACTCTTGGCCGTTGCAAAACTTTCAGAACCTCTCAAGAAAACCCCCAGTAACGAACTTACGCTACGCGTTAGACTAGATTACTAATGATATGCCTTATTATGAATTTAAAACAAAGGATGTTCTTCGAAATACCTTAAAAACACATCCGCAATATACATTTAATATTTACAATAGAAACATATATCTGAACAATCAATATAATATATCCGGCACCCATGTTGATAATGTAACAATGGTTCCTACCGGGTACGTAAGTTTGTACGAATTGAATATTGATAGAGCTTCTGACAATAAAATTTACCCATTTGTTACGAAAGACGGCAATTTTTCATCTATCGGCACTGTAACAAATGCCTCTTTTAATAGTAGTTTTCAATATGGAGATGTAATTAGCGGTTCTTACCCACTATCAGCCAGTATTATTAGAGAGAGATTTGCCAGCTCTCGTCCTGCCAGCGCGGCCTCCCATGTTGAAGCTTTAAAAAATACTTTAAACCACTATACATATTTAAGCCAGCACTATGCATATTCCTCCTCGCTTGGTGATAAATCACAACAAGAAATTAATTTAATAAGTATACCATCCATCTTTTTCGATAGCGGTATAAAACCCGGGACAGTTGATTTAAAATTTTATAATACCGGCACACTAGTTGCACAGGTTACAGATAAAAATAAAAATGGCGAATTAATACAAATAAGCGGCACCGCATATGCGCAAGCTAATGGTTTCGAATCAGTTGCCGGCGTCGTTTTATATAATGAGGGATTTGTATTATTAACTGGTAGTTGGAACTTGACCGAAGAAAGCTATAATTTCAATTCAACGGCCTCTCCTTTGAACCGAGTCGGCTCGTGGCGAGATTTCGCAGTCGGAGCAAACGATACCGCTGACGACGGCCTTACTTTTTCTGGTAGTTTTCAATTTCAATTCCAAGGCACGAATGAGGTTTCAACGTTGACCATGAATGCAATTGCGCCCCGCGGCCAGCTAAATCATTCTATGAATTCAACTTTTAGGCTATATGAAAGCGCATCACTACCCGGTTCCGCCGATCAATTTACGTACACAGAAGCTGCTGCCATTCCGGTCAAGAATACAATAAGCAGTTCATTTTGTAATTTTTCTGCATCTTTTGCAAAGCAGACATTTATTAGCAAAATAGGAATATATGATGACGAGAGAAATCTTATAGCAATAGCAAAATTAGCTACTCCTGTAAAGAAAACAGAAGACAGGGCCCTTACTTTTAAATTAAAACTAGATATTTAGAGAACAAATATATGATATTAGGATTGGATATTTCAACCAGTATTACTGGTTATACAGTAATGGATCTCGAAGGTAAAATTCTTCGATGTGATGCATGGGACATGCGCAATAAAAAGAAGTTTGGGAATCACTTCGACAAAGCGCAATTCATAAAAGACGATCTTTGTTTCTTGAAGGTTCAATACCCCATTAGTAAAATTTATATTGAGGAACCATTTATGTTTTTTAATTCTGGAGGATCCTCCGCCAAAACCATGGCGGTCCTTCAAAAGTTTAATGGGGTCGTTTCCTGGCTTTGTTACGATATATTTGCTCTCACCCCAAATTATGTTAGAGCAAACGAAGCGCGCAAACTTTGCGGTATAAAAGTACACAGAGGGCAGAAAGCAAAGAAAGTTGTCATACAATGGCTACTTGACAATGATCCAAGTTTTAAGGTAGAATATACATCAAAAAACAATCCGAAGCCTAAATATTATGATATGGCAGATTCAGTGGTAATTGCTAAAGCTGGCTACTATTTACTTAAAAAGCAGAACCCACAAGTTTGTTACAATAAGGACTTAACAAATGAAACTAACTAAATCCAAGCTAAAACAGATCATCAAAGAAGAAATACAGAAAACATTAAACGAGGGCCCGGGCGCGGGGGAACGGGACCCCACGCGAGTGGATGCACCATATGGTCGAAGGCCTCACGCGCATGATGCGGGGAGTGATGAACGTGTCATAGCTGGCCTTGGAGATGGCGGGCCCGGATCCGGGTACAATCCTTATCGTAGGGAAGGCGGCGAGTGGTATGGTGACTACATTGCAGGCCCCGTTCCTGAAGAGGAAGTGTTCGCAGCGGTTTATGAACAGCTCTATTGGAGTATGACTGCAGAAGAGATAGAACACGATTCGCGCGATGAAATGATTGGTAAAGTAATGGAGCTTTATAAATCAGGTAAAATCAATCCATTCGATATGGACAATGAAGAGAAAGATAATTTTATTGACAAACTTCGTCCACAAATGGAGCTTCCTTTTGGCAAAGATGACGAAGAGGAATGGTAAAATGAAACTAACTAAATCAAAACTTAAACAACTCATTAAAGAAGCCTTCGAAACCGAAGAAGATTTTCTCGAAGCAGTCCCCGAAGGTGAAGAAGAAGGCGAAGATCTCGGAGGCGAGACCATCGATACAGTAGACGAATTTATGAAAACCGCGCAGACTTTTTATGATAGTTTACCGGAGGAAAAAAAGCGGGCCATGACCCAGGCCTTTGAGCTACATTTTGATAAATGGGAAGAAGAGCTAGAAGGCGGCACCGAAGAAGAAGACGAAGAAGAAGGCGAAGAAGAAGACGAAGAAGACGAAGGGGAATATGAAAAGCTCCGGGGCGTTTACGGGCGCAAAACCAGGCATGGCACTCCACTGACACCAACACAAGCGGTGTGGGCAACAAAAAGAGGATATCCTTTTCAATCTGAAAAGTAAAATAAACCCTTGACATCTTAAATTACATTTGATAATATTTATACATGCACTTTGACAAGCTTCGAATCCTCGAAGAAATACTAGGAAACAATTACCGATCAAACGATGAACACCTATTCTTTTGTCCGCTTTGCAAACACCACAAAAGAAAGATGTCAATAAATATATCTAAAAATACATACAAATGCTGGATATGCGATAGCCGAGGGAAAAACATTTACACCCTCGTAAGAAAGTTTGGTAATCACTTCCAGAAACAAAAGTGGCAAAGCTTCGAAGAGAGTGTTAACATATCAGAATTTGATAACATCTTCGAAGAAAAAGAAGAAGAAACAATACAGCGAATTTCCCTCCCAAAAGAATTCATAAGCTTGGCAAATAAGAATTTGTCTTTAACTGCAAGCGCACCTTTAAATTATTTGAGAAAAAGAGGAATTAATTCGGCTGATATATTAAAATGGAAGATAGGATATTGTGAAGATGGAGAATACAGAAATCGTATTATTGTTCCCTCATTTAATAGGGATGGGAATTGCAATTATTTCGTTGCACGGTCGTGGACGAAAGACTGGTTAAAATATAAGAACCCACCAGCATCAAAAAACGTAGTTTTTAATGAATTAATGATAAATTGGGATGAACCAATTGTTTTAGTTGAAGGTATATTTGACGCTATAATCGCAGACAATTCGATACCTCTGCTAGGCTCTACATTAAATGCCTATTCTAGGCTGTTTAAGGCCATTCTGACGCGCTCTAAGCAAGTTTATGTAGCCCTCGACCAAGACGCTGAAAAGAAGGCTCTAAGCATCATTAGCGCGCTTATTTCGCATGGCATTGAAATTTATAAAATTGATACATCTGGCTACGAAGATGTTGGAGAGATGACAAAAGAAGAGTTCAAGGAGAAAAGAGAATTAGCTATAGCATTTGATTCAAGTGCACTTTTAATACAAAAGATATTGCAAATCTGAATTAAGGGTGATATAGTATACATTATGAAATTTGCTCACATTGCGGACACGCACATTAAAAACCTTAAATATCATTACGAGTACCGAATTGTTTTCGAAAAACTCTATGAAAAATTAAAAAAAGAAAAAGTCGATTATATTATTCATTGCGGAGATTTAGCGCACACCAAGACACAGATATCTCCAGAGTTTGTAGAGATGTCCACAAACTTTTTAAGAAGTTTAGCTGACATCGCACCTACATATGTAATATTGGGGAATCACGATGGGAATCTTAAAAACTCCAGTAGACAAGACGCATTAACACCAATTGTTGATGCTTTAGAGCATACGGATCTTCATTTATTGAAGAATTCCGGGGAGGTATGTTTAAACGATGAGTTTACTATTAACGTTTTGTCTGTTTTTGATCGCGATAATTGGGCCACTATTTCTGATACCAGTCGGATTAATATTGCACTTTATCATGGGTCTATATCAAATAGCAAAACAGATCTTGGTTGGATTATGGAACATGGCGAAGACGATGTATCTATTTTCGAAGGATACGATTTCGCTTTCTTGGGGGACATTCATAAAACCAATCAAGTTTTAGACTACAAGGGTACAATTCGTTACGCAGGTTCCACGGTGCAGCAAAATCATGGAGAAACTAACGACAAGGGTTTTCTAGTTTGGGACATTGAAAACAAAGATGATTTTACTTGTAAACATGTTACACTAGA
>Ga0208156_1000064_pt1 | contig 71998 bp, 55 predicted proteins | sample 1_EtaG_FD_184073 | JGI IMG/M metagenome (GOLD analysis project Ga0208156, IMG submission 184073) | Marine viral communities from the Subarctic Pacific Ocean - 1_ETSP_OMZ_AT15124 metaG (SPAdes) (version 2) | ecosystem: Environmental > Aquatic > Marine > Oceanic | place: Pacific Ocean | collected...
TATGTTTGGTACTGGTGGAGATATGGAAGGAGGGTCTACTGAGGCTGTCCAAGAAGTGTTTAACGACCCATGGGCATGGGATTGTCTGGCTTTCCCTGATTACTATGAGGCCGATGGGGCTAAGGATATTGGGTACTTTGTATCATATGCCAAAGGCTTAAACCAATTTAAAGACAAAGAAGGAGAGACTGATCATGAGAAAGCCGGTAAGTGGGTAGAGAAGAAAAGGGCTGGACTAGCTAAGGGATCATCTAAGCAACCATTGAATGATGAACTGCAGGCCAACCCAATGGTTCCTTCGGAAGCCTTCCTTGTTACAAGTGGGAACATCTTCCCGATAAAGGCATTACAGGATCAATTAAACTTTGTCAATTCATCCGTAAAGGATTTCGTAAAGGGTCAACTAGGTGAATTCGTTCTAGATCCAGCTTCTTCTAAAGGGGTGACTTGGATCCCAGATCTCGATAATAAACTAGAGGCAGCAGGATACCCAATTAAACGGGGAGCCACTGTGCCAGGAGCTATCCAAATTTGGGAACATCCTCCAGCAGGGCAGATACCTAATGGTATGTTCGTTGCAGGCAATGACCCTTATGATCAGGATCAAGCTGAGAACTCGGCTTCCCTTGGTAGTACCTTCATCTATAAGATAGGAGATTTCCGAGAAGGAGGCCTTCGTGATATCATAGTTGCAGAGTACACTGGAAGGCCGGAGACGGCAGAGGAACACCATGAGACAGTACGTAGGCTTCTGATGTATTACAACGCTCAGTGTCTCTATGAGAATGAGAAGAATACGATGAAGTTCCACTTTAATAATAATAATTCTTTATATTTGTTAAACAACACCCCTACCTTTCTTAAAGCAACAGAAGGGTCGACGGTGAATAGAACGTACGGTTTACACATGACTGTTCCGATCAAGAGTGAACTTGAGATCTTTGGAAGGGATTGGTTAACGGAATCTATAGGAGATGGACTAACAAGAGTGAACACGATTTACTCTATAGGCTTACTCAAAGAACTTATCATGTATAATCCTTCGGGAAACTATGACCGTATAATTGCATGGTTGTTGATGATAGCGAACAAGATGCAGCATCACAACGTTGTAGTAGAGAAGAAGAAGGAAATAGAACTAGATGAATTCTTTGAAAGAAAACACTTTGAAGGCGTATGAGTAATTCAAGATATGGAGGAGAGTTTCCAACGATGCCTCCTCAAAAGATAGCCCTCGGTATGAAGGGCGACAAATGGAGGGAGATGTGCGTCGATGCTATTGATGGTCTTGCTACCTCCGTAGCCTGGGATGGAAGATCTTCCAAACAGCGTAAGCAGATTAACTATAATTTACTTAACTCCAAACTTGACGAAGGTGACTATAAGCATGTCTTAGATCCCTATGGTATAGGAGACAAGTATGGTAAGTCCCCTGCCCGTTTACATGATATTAATATTATACGCCAGAAGGTCGAGCTGCTCAAAGGAGAGGAGATTACTCGACCTTTCGACTTTATGATCATGTGTGTCTCTGGTGGTGGTGTTTCAGAACGAGAGGAATTCGAGAAAGATTTAGCTATCAAGACTGCACGTTATCAGATGCAGAAGGAAGCAGGCCTTAATCCAGAAGAGCCGGAGGAAGGAATGCCTAAGAGCCTTAAGGATATTCAAAGCTACATGGAGAACGAGTATGTCAATATTCGGGAAGAGTACGCTGGTAATGTCATGCGTAATGGCTTAGAAGAACAACGCCTAGAGTTCAAGTTCTCCGAAGGCTTCGAACACGCCTTGGCTGTAGCTGAGGAAGTATATTACTCGGGCATCGTTGCTAACGAACCTGTGGTAAGGGTGGTCAATCCATTATACTTCGAGTGGGAGAAAGGACCAGAAGTACGTAATGTACAAGATGCTGGTTGGGCCAGAGAGGAGCGCTACATGACTACCTCCGAAATAATTGATGAGTATTCGGAGTTCTTAACTGAGAAACAAGTAACAGACCTGGACAATGGTTTGAATAGCTATGGGATGAATCGAAATACGATGCTTCCTGGTTATGGTTATCAGATGGAAGATATGATGTCCTATGAACAGATGGACAACTATAGTGATCGTTCTCAGACCTCTTATCTTCGTGTACTTACTGTTGTATGGAAATCACTTAAAAGAATTGGTTTCCTTCGTTACTTTGATGAAGAGGGAGAGGAGCAAGAAACGATCGTTGAAGAAGGACACAAATTGACTCCAGAAGAGGAGGAAGCAGGAGCAACTATAGAATGGCAATATATAAGTGAAGTTTGGAAAGGTACTAAGATCGGTGATGATATCTTCTTGGATATCAATCCTACTGAGAACCAAATGCGTACAATGGATAACCCATCTGAATGCAAGCTTCCTTATGTTGGAATGACATATAATAATACCAACTCAGTACAGACTTCATTGGTGGATCTATTAAAGCCTCACCAATACTTGTATAACGTTGTTTGGTATCGAATAGAGAATGAAATAGCTAAGGCTAAAGGTAAGAAGGTTCAAATAGATTTGGCTCAAATGCCTAAGTCTCACGGTATGACTACTGAGAAGTGGATGTACTACTTTGATAATATGGGTATCATCTATATCAACTCCTTCGAGGAAGGTAAGGCTGGTACTAGGGCTCAAGGTATGCATGCAAATCAGAACTTGGTAAGAGAGATTGATCTAAGTTTATCCAATGTTGTACAACAATACATGATGATCCTCAATAAGATAGAGGAACTTATCGATGGTATTTCTGGTGTATCTAGACAAAGAGAAGGGGCTATCCACCAGAATGAAACCGCTGGAGGTGTAGAGAGGGCAGTTAATCAATCTTCAACGATTACTGAATACTACTTCCATCGCCATGATGAAATTAAACGAGAAGTCCTTCGCCAATATATAGAAACTTCTAAGTATGCATACGCAGGAGGAAAGAAGATACATCGTATTACTTCCGATATGCAACGTATCTCTATGGAGATCGATGGGGAAATTTATGTAGATTCAGATTACAATCTATTCCCCACCAACGCTACTAGAGATAAGATTATGAAAGCCAAGCTTGAAGGTTTGGCTCCTATAGCGATGCAACAAGATAAAGCAAACCTATCTGATCTTGTTAGTCTGTATAAATCGAACTCTATGGCTGAGTACGAGAAGAAACTTATTGCAAGTGAGAAAGCTAAGATTGCTAGGGATCAAGAGATGCAACAACAAGCAGAAAGGATCAACCAGGCTAATATCGAAGCACAACAAGCTGCTGATGAGAGAGAACACGAACAGAAACTTGAGGAACTTGATCGTAAAGGTGAATGGGATGTACGTAAGGCTGTTGTAGTTGGCTCAGGGTTTGCCGAAGATAAAGATATGGATGGTGATGGTATTCCAGATATCTCTCAAGAAGGTGAACGCCAATTAGAATCTGCCCGAGTAAATGGTGAATTCCTATCTAGGGAACGCCAACGAGGAGCAGATGCTATCAAGCACGATAAGGAACTTCGCTTCAAGCGAGATGAGATGGCATCCAAGGAACGGATGAATAAAGAGAATAATAAGACCGCACTTAAGAACAAAGTAACCGGAGAGAAATAATGGCCAAGAAAAGCAAACTAAGAAGCCGTAAAGAACAGAATCGTCTGAAGGGAGCTATGGCAAGCCCAAGCCTCAAGGTACATGAAGCTACTACAAGTCCACGTATTCGAACAATAACGAAATCAAGTAGACGATATAGGTTCGGTGCCAAGGAGGTGAAGTTCCAAGAAGAACAACCTGTGCCTAAGTTTAACTTTGGTATGGGCAGCATCATGTCCATGTTCGGAGGCGGTGCCTCTGGAGGAGGTGGAGGTGGAGGTATGCTTAGTGGAATAATGGGTAAAGGCGGTGGAGACACTGGAGCAACTGCAATGAGGGCCTTATCCAAACAAGGAGAAGAGAAGAAAGAAGGAGAAGCAGCGCCCCCACAAACAGAGGGTATGCCTGATCCAAAGGCTAATGCTGGAAGCATGCCTGGAGGTGGAGGTCGTGGTGGTCTTGCTGGTAAGATTCCTGGACCAGTAGGTATGATTATCCAAGCTGCTGATAAGAAACTAGATGAGCAAGGGGCTGCTATCGCTCCATTAAATGAGAGAGGCAGGCGCTTGAATAAGTATAAGCAAGGTGTAAGACAGTACGAAGGAGGTACACCATACTACACCGGCAATGAGGATATGGGCGGTATTGTGCAATTCCAAAAGAAGAACCCGCTTAAGAAGTGGAAGAATGTTGGAAAGGCAATGAAGATTGGAAGCTCAGTGGCAAGCGTATTGAACCAACCTGTCGACAAGGTAACAGGTGGAATGGCTACCAAGGGCACGAACAACATGGCCTCATTAGGAAGCGCGATGGGGAATACTACTATAGGGGAGAAGGATTTCGGGGGATCTGCAGGAAACAAGCCAGTAGCTGCTGCTCCTACTAACCCTGAGGCTACTCAATTTATAGACCCAAATAAGTCCTATGGTAAACGTATGAGTACTGGTACCAAAGCAGGAGCTAGTGCAGATAATTTAATTGACAGCACTACCAACAAAGCTGGTATGGCTCCGACAACACCATTGACTACTCCTTCAAGCAAACGAGCTACAGGGGGCGCTACTAGAATTACGAATAAAGCAATTATGGAGGGTGGTCTTGATCCTCTTGGTATACCAAAGCAGAAGAAAGGAACTAGGAAACTTAAACTTAAGAAGGCTAAGCGTAAGTAGGTATACATAGTGATATAAGAGGCCCATATAGTTTTACAAATGTATAAGGGTTTTAATTATAATGAACAATTAGTTAATATATTAGTATTATGAAGGATGAGGAAACAGTAGACGTCACCCCTGGTACGGGTGAGGCAGAAGGCGGTGGAGATAATTTCTTCGGTGCTTTCTTTAATGAGGAAGACGGTGAAGAAGGCTTAGAAGCTGAGGAAGTCGAAGAAGATCCAGAAGATCTGGAGGAAGATGAAGATTTGTCTGAGGATGAACCCGAAGATGATGAAGACGAAGCCGAGGATGAAGATGATCCTGAGGAAGAGGAAGAAGAGGATGAACCTGAAGACGAACCTGAAGAGGATGAAATCGTTGAAGAGGATAAGCCTACTAAGAAGACAAAGAAAACAAAGGAAGCAGAGCCAGAAAGCTTGAGTTTAGAAGATACTCTTGTAGACTTTGTTGAGAATGGGGTACTTGACGTATTAGATGAAGAGAAGGAGTATACACCGGATAACGATGGTTTTAAAGAGCTTGTTACTGATACAGTAGAAGCAAGGGTTAAAGCTAAAGAAGACGAAAGACTTGCAAAGCAAGATCCTAGAGTTGCGGAACTCGATCAGTATCTGCAAGAGAATCCAGAAGGTGATATCTCTACTTGGGCACAAGACCAAGACCAAACGGATTACAATGAGGTAGACCATACAAACCCTGAGTACGCAGCGTACTTAATTGAAGATGATCTAACCCTACGTGGTTATCCAGAGGATGAAATTGCAGACACTATTGAAGGCTACAAGAGGGATAAGTCCTTAGGTAGACATGCTTTAAGAGCGAAGCAAACGTTGATTAAGAAACAAGCAGCGGATAATGAAGCTAAGAGCGCAGCTCGATCTGCAGCAGAGCAACAACGGAAATCTGCCATTGTAGAGCAACAAAGGAAATTTGAACAGAAGGTTCTTAAGACTGAGAAGATTGCTGGGTTTAAGATAGACCCAAAAGAACGACAAGAGCTGGCTGATTACATTATGAAGCCTCTTGATGATCAAGGTAATACTCAATTGATGCTTGATGAAGCTAATAACGGAGAGTCTGATTTGCTATACGCATTCATTCAGAAACGTAAGTTAAACCTTTCGAAATTACAAAGAAAGGCTACGACTAAGGCTGCTATTAACTTTAAGAGAAAGATTGATAAGCACACAGATAAGAGTGCAAAGAAGTTGCCTAATCGAGCAGAAGAACACCCAGACCAAGGGCAAGATAACGGAGAAATAGATGACTCTGTATTAGGCACTTGGAACATGTAAATTGATTAAAGATTAAATTTGAAATAAATTATGGCTTATTCTAAAACCCAAGTCTCCCCGTTGCAGATATATTCAACGAGGAACTTTACGGGTCTTTCTGAGTCGAACCATTTGAGTAACGCTTACTTAACCCGACCAGAGAAGATCGGCTCTTTGATGGCTTACGCGTATGGTTATCAGGAAGACAACGTGCTGACTTTGCTTACTGGCGGTATTGGTAATACCAAGACAGTAACCAATCGTGAGTATGAATGGGATCTACATTCTCAATCTGAAAGAGTGATTGAAATTGTTGCCGATTCTCCACAAATTGCCTCTGGTACTCCAGGTATTGGGCAGACACCAATCCAACTTTACTTCGGTGAAAGATGGTTTGAAGAGACTGATAACATCGTAGCCGATGATCAGACTACTTATCACATTGAGGATATTTATCCAGAAGGTGCATATTATGTGTATACAGTTAGACCAAATGATCCAGATCCTACAAGCTTTGTAGAGGCCGAGGTGATCAGTACTGGTGCTGGGTTCTCGAAAGATTACTCTACTGTATCTGAATACTCTCCTAGAGGCGGTGGTGTTAGTTATGCTACTCCATACACTTTGCAGAACCAATTGACTACTTTGCGTAAGACTTACAACGTTACTCGTAACGCTGCTAAGGCTGTAATGGTATTGGAGCTATCCGATCCTAAGAGCAAGAAGAAGACCAAGTTCTGGACTAAGTTGTCTGAATGGACTGCAATGGCAGAATGGTATAGAGAAATTGACAGATCGATGATTTACTCTGTGTACAACAAGAACCTTCGAGGGGAAGTTGCACTTAAAGGAGCGAATTCTAGACCTGTGTATCACGGTGCAGGCTTAAGGCAACAAATTGCACCAGCGAATATTCGTTTCTATACGAAGCTGACCTTCGAGATCCTGGATCAATTCCTGCTTGATCTTTCTTACAACGCTGACAAGTGGGGTGGAAACAAGAACTTCGTAGCCTTAACTGGTAAGATGGGAATGAGAGAGTTCAACAACGCAGTCTCTGCGCACGCTACTGGTAATAACATTACTGTAACGGATTCTGGAACCTTTATCTCAGGTAAAGGAGACAGTCTGACATTCACAGGATACTTCAAAACTGTAGAGTTCTTGAACAACGTATCACTGACTGTGAAGGAATTCCCTCCATACGATGATTTGATTCGTAACCGTATACTTCATCCTAAGACTAAGAAGCCTTTGGAGTCGTATAGATTTACTATTCTTAACTTCGGTAAGAATAAAGACGGTGGATCTAACATCAGAAAGGTTGTGATGAAGGATTCTGAGATGGCCTACTGGCATGTCGCAGGTTCTACTGATCCTTACGGTGGGGTAGGTAAATCGATCTCTACTTCTAGAGCATCGGGAATAGATGGATATGAAGTTCACTTCTTGTCTGAATGTGGAATTATGCTTGAGGACCCAACTTCGTGTGGTGAACTCATAATGGGCTTAGCCTAAGATAAAAGAGAGAAAGGGAGACATTCTTCCTTTCTCTTATTATATTTGAAGAAAGGAATTAACAATACTATGAGGAATATAAAGAATAAGAAAGAGAAATTACTATCCACGGAAGAATTAACCAATGGCGTTACGAAGTGGAAGTTAAGAAGAGCACCAAAGGAAAACTGGTCCAAGATAGCTCAGTATGACCATACTGAATTTAAGCTTGCGCCATTAGTAAGTTCACGAACTGGTAGACCATCAACAGGCCTAACAGTAGAGACAGCAGAAAGACTTGCAGCTGCTTTAGGTTTGGAGAAGACAGAACTGTATGATCGTTCTAGTTATTGGGATGATTTCTTCGTTGGTATAGGAGATGGTATCACTGTTTTAGATGTAACAGACGCAGAAGAAGAGTTGATCTTCTTGTTTCTCTGTGCTAACAAGTTTGTTGCCTTTGGGCATAAAGAGTTGAAGATTAATTCAAAGGCTTTATTTGTTCTCTACAATGATGTAGATGAAGCTAAAGCCCAGGTGAAGAGTAGGAACTCTAAGAAGAGAGCCTATAAGCACTTCAATGACATGGATAACCAAGAGATGATTGATACTCTGATGGTTATGGGAGAAAAGATAGTATCAACAGATCCAAGTATTGTGGAAGCAATGATGGGTAGAATCGTTGATAAACGCTCTGGAGAATTCGTAGAGATCTTCGGTGATGAGGACTTCAAGATGAAGTTATTCATTACTAAGTGCCTACACTACGATATTCTAAAGAGAGGCCAAGGAAAGACCCTTGAGGATATGAAGATGTCCTTTGGTAATGATGTTATCGGTATAGGTATTGATGAGGTTACTGAGTTCTTGAAGAAGAAAGCAAACCAAGATACCTACTTAGCATTAGCTAAACGAATTGAAATGGCCCAAGCTGCTGGTACTCTAGCAGGAACTCCGGTTCTTTCTGGGTATGAAATAGAAGAGCAGATTAAAGCTCAACCAACTAGGAAACAGAAAACCGAACGTAAGGTAGTTTCTGTGGCCCAAACTGGGAAGATTCGTAAGGATCTTAAAGGTAAAGGCCATGAGAATGTCGTACAGAAGGGAGGCGTAAGCGAAGTTGTAGGCTCAGGCTTAGACTCTGCTGAATATGAAGAAAGCGAAATGTAAGAATGTTAATACCTACAGCCCATATAGAATTTCTAATTACAGTAGATAAACAATCTACCTCTCAGGTGCCAGAGATGCCTGATGAAATGGTTGATTACTTCTTAAATGAAGCATATGGTCGATTTGTTAAGACGCGCTATGCGAAGAATAACATCTATAAAGCTGGGTTTGAAGAGATACAAAAGAGAACTGAGGATCTAAAGGGTTTAGTAGTAACAGAACTTGTTACTACTATTCCAGTTCCTTATGAACTAGATGAGACGGCCTTTCCAGCTGTTCAAGCAGTATTGACAGATTTAACATTACCATATTGGTTCTACCTAAGAAGTAGGACTTTAGTTACAAGGGAATCATGTTCTGATAAATGGAAGAAACCTAAGCTTGTTCAACAAGATGACTTGGAGACAGTGTTGGAAGACCCATTTAATAAACCAAGAACATATAGACCAGTGGTATACTTTGAGAATGGTAATATTCTCATAAGGACTGATGGAACTTTTACCGTACCTAGCGTTAAGCTAACGTATATAAAAGAACCTCTTCCAGTAAACCTTGGTACTTATGGAGGAGCAGTGCAAGAGTTTGAAATCTCTGATCACACCCATAAGGAAATTGTACAGCTTGCTGCTGATATAGCTATAGAGAACATTGAGTCTCAAAGAATACAAACGCTTAAACAACAGCTTGCAACTATAGAATAGTATCAATGGAGCTACTTAGGTCTTCCTTCGCGCTCATGATTATAATTATTGTTAAATTTTAAATTACATAACAATGTCTAGTACGTTAAATTACGTAAATACGGTACACATTGGAAGTGGTACCAACAGTGGCGCAGTAACCCTAGCTACAATTCAGCTAGGAGATATCTTGCTAGTGAATGCGAAGACGATGGTTCCTATTACTCAAGCAACAGTAGGAGCACTTACTAAGAACGATTCCGTTTTCATTGCATCAGGTGTTGGGGGTGTTGGGGAGTTTCATCTCTCAGATGCCATTAAGGGGGACTTAGTTACTCAATATGGAGGAACTACTTTCGCTGCCCGAGCAAACCAAAGATCTTATGTTGGCTTCAATGAAGTAACAGCTGCAGGAACTCTTCCTATCTCTGCTGAGGCTGAGTATCGCTTTACAATTGTGATCAAGGATAACCAAAGAGTTCATGGGCAGAAACAAACCAGAGAGCTTTACAACTACGAAGCTGGGCTTACGCCTACTGCCAACCAAGCAGCCTTTGCTATGGCATCCTTATTTGGGATTAGAAGCATGAATGGTAACTACAAACAATTCAACGGAAGGTTCGTTGATATGGAAGTAGTTAGTGATGCTGCTTCTCAAGGTGTTAGTGATAATGCTGTAGATGTTACTTACGGTTCTAAAAGGATTACATATACAACTGCTGCCGAGTATGGCGCAGGGGCTTATACTGTTGCAGTAGGAGACTACTTAACTTTCGACAATGCAGATGGTACTAAAGGCGATTACCTTGTACAAGCTGTAGATGGTTTGATTGTTACATTGGACCAACCGTACAATGGAGCAACTAAAACGGTTGCTGCTGGAGATTCTGATTATTACCTAGAAGCGCAAGCAGTTGCTGCTAACTACGGTTTCAGAATCGATTCACAAACTGTGACTTGGAATAACATCGACACGGATGAAATCGTTGCCTTCGATGCTTCTTATTTCGATATCTCAGATACAGATATTTCTACTCCTGTTGAAGGGGCTGCACCGTATGCAAGAACAGTTGCACCATTTGGGGGCGCTGGGCATTTCCGTCAAGTGTATGATCTAGAGTACTTTGCTCAGGGAAATATTGGTGTGAATTCCAGAATGAGATGGTATGATAGTCTTGCTTTGAATCCTGCTGCTTTGACAGATGTAACTGGAGCTACTAGCTACAACATGTTGTCGATCACTTTCGATAAGTCGAAACTGGGGAACTTCCAAAGCAAAGATAATCATCCTTGCGCTGTGAATATCGCTATTCCAAACATTGCTCCAGGTGGAGCGTCTGTTACGGGTAACCAAGAGCACACCGCTGCTGCTGGTACAACCGTGTTAAACCTTGCGTATATCCTTAACCAATACTTCGCAACAACCCTTGGGTTTGTGGCCGTAGACTTCGGATAAGACCAGGTTTAAATATTGATTAATTATTAAGGAAGGCGAAGGGTTGTTACTCTTCGTCTTTTTTCGTATTATTAGGGTCACTATGCTACAGAGCGAACTTATATTTAACGTAAAGAATCTAAGGGCTGGAGGAATCCAATCCGACGATGAGAATCTGTCTGATCATCAAATTGCCTTCATAATTAACTACTATAGGGCGAAGTTGATGAGGCAAGAGGCGATGAAGCACAAACATGTGGATCGCCAAGATATTCAAGATTTGGGGAAGGTTAACTTGATTTCAGTTGATCCCCATGAATGTGATTGTCCTTCTGATGGTTGCGTGTTAAGAACCGAATTACCTATTCCAGATACATTAGAGCTTGGTGGTGGGAAATCTCACGCCTTTACTTTCGTAGGAGCTTATGGTGGTACTGCTTGGCAAGAAACCACTTGGCAACGTGCGCCTTGGGACTCTTATGCTAAATATACAGGAAAGCAGACTAAGTGGTTGATAAAGGGTCGATACATTTACATACTTAATCCTCCAACAGCTGAGATGTCTTATATGAACATCCAAGGCTTATTCGAGGTACCAAAAGAAGCAGAGGAATTCAGAACTTGTGATTGTCCGGATAACGATGCTGATTGTAATGATGGTTTCGACTTTGAGTATCCAATGTCCTTACATTTAGTGGATACATTAATGAAGTTAATAATGGAGAATGAGGTTAGATGGAGTGCCCTCATTCCAATAGATACAACTAATGATAGTTTAGATAGTAATTAATATGGCTGAAGTTAGCAAGGGAGTAAGTTATACGCATGCTTACAAGTTTTACAAAGCACAATGCGAAATGATAGATGAGAAAGCGTTGGATGAGCGCGCATTTAAACAAGTTTGTTATGCTTTTAATAAAGCAGCAGTAGCGAATGCAATAGAGGGCTTTCATACACAGTTTCCACATAAGATGGGCTTTTTGCGTGTAGTACGAAAGAAACCCGAGGTAGAAAGGTTAGCTGTTGATTTCCAAGCAACAAAGGAACTAGGAAAGACAATCTTCCATGATAATAAACATAGTGATGGTTGGTATGGGGAATGGAGTTGGGGTAAGATGAATATACTTACTCCCAATATGCTTCATTACTCCTTTAAGCCTACTAGAGCACTTAAGAAATTGATAACAAAGGCTTTCAGAAAAGAAGGTAATTACTATAAACGATATATGCCTTTAAAGATACGTAAAGAGCCTTGGAAAACACAGAAAGAGATAAAAGCTGCTCGTACAGCTCCGATGATTAAGCCACCAAATTCTAACTGTACTTATGATTTATAAATTAACAACTATTCACCAGATAATAGGCAAGGTAGTTCGTGATCTTGATCTGAGTGATAAGGAGGTACCTTGGCAGGACATGATTGAATGGATAGCTGAGGGTTTAGAACACATAGGCTCTTACTATCAATTTGCAGAGAAGGAAGCTATTATTGTTATTGAGGACCATAAAGGAGTATTACCTTGTGATTTCCACAAATCAATTAAGTTTCTCCAAGGTTGTGATGTAGGCGGTTTAGCTAACAGTGTTCCTCTTTGGGGCCTGTTAAATAATGCTTTAGATTGTTGTGATTGGCGTACTACTAATCCAGAGGGAACGGTGGAAGAAGGAGACTGCATGCAGATAGTGGATGCTTTGTCTTTCCAGAAGCTTCAATTGGCACAACATAGCCAGGCAACCTATGCTACTAGTTTCTATAACCATCTTCCAAATTCGCAGAATTTAATGGATCAAGGCCTTACTTATAGTGGAGCCAATGGAAATGCTTATAGGGTAAACTTTGATACAGTTACTGCTGCCTTTAGGTATGGTTTCATCTCCTTGAGATACTTAGCTATACCTGTAGATACTGTAGGGTATCCACTTGTTCCAGATGATGTATCTTTTCGAGATGCTTTGATGTGGAAGTGTGCTTATCAGTTATCTTTACGTGGGCATCAATTTAAGAACCCACAATTACAAGACTTCGAGACTTGTAAGTTCTATTGGAACCAATATTGTATACAAGCAAGAGCAGAGGCTAATGCCCCTGATCCAGATCAAATGGAAAGACTTGCACGTATATTCAATACATTGTCTGTAGATTATCATCAATACTATGATGATTTCAGAAACCTCGGAGCCCCCGAGCATTTAAACTTTGATGGAATTTCATAATGAAAGAGGAAGTACGGTCATTTCTTGGTGGAGTCAACAAGGACTCCAATGCTTTAGTACAACCTAAGGATACATACAGACAAGCTTGGAATCTTGTACAGATCTCCAATGAAGGTAATGTATACGCTTTGGTGAATGAAGAAGGCACAGTACAGACTACTACAGTCTTTCCTGATGGCTTTCATGTCATAGGTAAATTTGTATTAGATACTGACCTTATTGTCGTATTGGCTCATCCGTCTGGATACTCACAGGTAGGCATTGTAGATGCTACAGGGCTGTATGAACGTAAGGTACCAAACCCTAACGATGGGGCTCCTGGTGATGTTAATTCGGAACTAGGCTTGAATATCGATAACCCTGTAGACCTAATAGCTAGGAAACGATTAGCAGGAGATCGAATTGTATACTTCTGTGATGGACCTAATGGAAGACCTATGGGCTCTTTGAACCTAGATAATCCACCACCTTTAGGAGATATAAGCGATAATTCAAAGGTTATCCCTGATCAGAACCTTACTCAAATTGACCTATTGGAGGTTCAAGAAGTTTCTGGAAACCTACGAAATGGGATGTACCGTTTCGTAACAAGATATTATACAGCCGACCTTACTCCTACTTCCTTGGGTATTCCTTCTAATGGGGTCCCTATAGTTGAAGATACTCGTTCAGAGGGCAGAGACAAGTTCGATGGGGAATACCCAGACTTTGGTGCTGTGAACAAATCGATAGCCTTAACGGTAAGTAACATCGATACTTCATATCCTTTCATGTCTTTGATTGTGATTAGGTATGAGAATATAACAAACACCCTTACTGTAGAGGAGCAACCGCTTATCAATATTACAGGGGATAACATGGTAGTCAATTATTCCGGCGATGAGACTGAGGTTACGCCGTTGACACAGGAGGAATTACAAGAGATTTCCATTTCCTACAACACAGCTAAGTGTGTGACACAGAAGGATAATATAGCTTTCTGGTCCAACTTAACGGATAGTACTAATACGTTTGATGCAGAATTACAAGAGGTAGCTAATGACATTAAAGTAGAATGGGTAGTAAAGGAGGTAGACTATGCTCCTTCTGATGCTATAACTACTTTAGATGTCTTCGAGTTACAAAGCCTTCCATATGTATTGGAGAATGATGCTACCATGATCTTTGAGTACATAGTATTACGCTTTACTCGTTCGATCAACTTTCCGATCTCTTCGGATGTAAATAACTATACCTTTCATAGTAGAGGGGACAATGCTAGTGCTACCATACAGATAACAAGCCCAGGAGATTTCCATGATGGCTTGGTTGGTGATACTATCCTTATCGATACTGTTACCTTTGTAGCTGTTCAAGCTGCTCCAGCGTTGCCAGAAGAATTTGATGTTACATCAGCCGATACTCTTACAATCTTAGCTAATTTAAATACAGCTATAAACAATCACCCTACACTTGCTGGTGTTGTATCTTCTGGTACAGATGGTATAGATACCATTACATTAGTAGCAGATGTAGTGGGAGTTGGCGGTAATAGCATAGCCTTAACTTATACAGATATTACAGGCGTGGCTTCAGTAGTTACTGTAGGCTTCGCTGGGGGTGCTGCCTCTGTTGCGTATACTCCAGATGATGTTGTATTGCCAGCAGGAACTGATACAGATCTTATTTACTTGCTGTTCAATGATGCACAATTTGGTGGTACTGGTAGTGGTATACCTCCAGGAGGTACATTAGACATAGCTGGTGTTCAAGATAATACAGGACAAGTCTTTGCTGATACAGGGGTAGAGGTAAGTTCAAGCTCTACTGGAGGGGCTGCAGATGCTGCTATTGCCCTTGGTGAATTTACCGATTATAAAGCAGAGGCTATGACCTTCTATTTCAAAGGATACAGAAGGCAAGAAGTGTACTCCTTAGGTATGTTGGTTAATTTTACAGATGGTGCTCCCTCTTTTAATTACCATATTCCAGGTAATGATAAGTCAACTGTAGCAACTACAGAGGCGGTTAGAGATGCAGCATTTCCTGACTACCATGATGAAACTTATGGACTTACAGGTACTTATGTATCTGCTACAGATAATCCAACAAATCAACTATATCCAGGGCCTGATCCTGGGGATGATAACCTATGCTATGACTCTGTTCTCGAAACAGATGTTATACCAGCTAATAGGAAGACTAGACATCATAAGATGCCTACACTACAATTGGAGCCTCACTTTAGAGTTGATCCAACTACAGGTATTACCAAGATACGTATCCTAGGACTTAAGTTTACCTTTAATACGCCTATGTCGGCAGGCCTTAGGGCTAATATTCAATCTATTACATTCACTAGAGAGCGTAGAGATACGGCCCAGAATCGTAGTATATGGGCGCAAGGGTTAGTAACAAGGTATGTAAATCTCTTTAGAACCTTCCCATACAAATGGGATTATGATCCATTGGAGGAAGCTAGTGATGGAAGATGGCGTAAGATGCCTTTCTATAACAACACCTTCATCAATAATCAAACTACAGATGAAGCCAAGGGGACAGCTATTATTAATGTGGCCGTAGGAACAGCTCCATCTATTGCTTATGAAGTGGCAGACGACCCTGCAGTAGACGATGGTACAACTGGAGCCAGTAATACACGTATGGCCTTCTTCTCTCCAGATACGCAATTAGGTGTGTTTAATCCTAACTCTGCTGAAGGGACTAAACTGGTTCCACAGATGCGACTGAATGGTACTTACATTTCTGGAGGAGAAATTAAACCTTCTCATAACTCAGAGGATGCCTTTGGTAGTGACTTGGTAGCTTCTACTACTACTACTAGATTGTATAAGTATATGCAAATCTGGACTATCGTAGATTATACTAACTTCGAAGGGCTCGCCAATGGGGGCTCCTCTGATCCTGCGTTGAACCCAGCAATTGCTGAAGCTCGATATATACCTAAGGGAGCAGAGGTACGGATATCAGACTTGATCCACAAGATCGACAACTCAACTAGTTCAAGACACTTATATATTAGAACAGCTGCAGCTCCTACCTTTGGTGTAGATTTCGCAGCAAAGCAACAGGTTAATTTCAAGGCAGAGATGTCAGCAGGGTTTAACTGGTTCTTCGATGATGGAAGTTATAGCAATGATGATAACTTCAGTGAAGGAAACGTACACAATCATCTATTTAGTATGATTGCGGAAAACCTTAATCAATATGGTTCTCTTTCTGGCTCTGTCTATATTCCTATAGCTACAACTAGAAACCTTCCCGCGTTTGCGGGGGCGGTACCAGAACCTGAGATATTTGAAGGAGATACGTTCATATCCAAATTCGCATATCGAAACGTAGATGTAATTCCTTACAAAGGGCTACTGTCTTCTGTAGGAGGAGATATTATCACAAAGGTTAATACTGGAAATGGCTATTCTCAAGAGGATGCTACACAGCATGATGACTCTCCTATACGAGGAATGAATTTCAAAGCGATCGGGTATTTCTTTGTAGAGTCTGGTATCAACTGTGAATACAGACACCAATATACAGATCGATCTGATCCTTTAGCAGAGATTCAAGAAGTTCCATACTTTCCAAAGGTGGACGCATATACAGCCTTGCAACAGCAAGCACAAGAAGGAGACTCCAAAGGGTATAACCTACAGTACTCCTTCGACAATGATTCCAAGACCTATTCTAACAAATCGGCTGCTCAAGTAACTGTAGGTGTATTTGAGAATAGGACTATATACTCTCAATCAGCTTTAGAGGATGAAATACTTGATTCCTATAGAATCTACGCTCAGAACAATTTCTATGATATGCCTAAGCATACTGGTCCCATTTGGGATAACTTTGTGTATGCGAATACTTTATATTTACACACACCTAAGTCTCTATGGAGGGCTTATGTTAATGATGCAACAATGCAGGCTACTTCTATTGGAGAGGTAGTACAAGGTACAGGAGGTTTATTCTCCATCCCGGCTAAGGAAGTAATAGTAAGTACTGGTGGTTACGCTGGCAGTATTTCCCAATTTGCTGGTGTCTTAACGCCTGTAGGTTACTTCTTTCCAGATGTATTACAAGGTAGGATATTCATGTTGGGCGGTGAACAACTTCGGGAAGTCTCTAATCGAGGTATGCAGAAGTACTTCGAGAACAACATGGCAGAGGGTTTAACTAATGGTTCCGACTACATAGATAATCCGTATACTGGTGTAGGCATCACAGGCGCTTATGATTTCAACAAACGTAGATATATTCTAGTAAAGAGAGGTACTACAAACGATTTCACATGGAGTTTCAGTTCCCTCACAGAGAAATGGATATCACAGCATAACTATTCTCCGAACCTACTCTTCTCCCAGAATAATAAACTCTTGTCAATAGAAAACGCTACAGGGGCGAACGCAACTCTCCATGAACATAATGTGGGAGATTATGGTACATACTATGGAACTACATATGCTTCCTCTCTCCAGATGGTCTTCAATGAAGGCGCAGGCATAGAGAAGACGTATGATAATATGTTGCTCCATACCAAATCCTTAAACGGAGATACTGTAGTACAATTTGATACTTGGGATACTTTACGTGTCCATACTGATACTAGGAACACGGCTACACATACAGTTGTGCCTACCAATGCCTATGGCACTAAAGCTGTAGATGGTACGTTACAAGAGATACGTGCCACCAGAGTAAAGAATAAATATGCAATTGCCATCCCTGGAGATGCTGTAGTTGATGAATCATTGAGTATCTTTGATGTAGGTAACCTAGATAGTGCTCGGCCTTATAAGCCAAGAATTAAAGGAGACCACGCAACAGTAGACTTAGTGTACAACAACACAGATAATTACAAATTTATTATTAATTTTATATCCTGTCTATTTAGACCAAACGCTTCATAATATGGCAAAAGGAAATAGTAAATATACCGATCAAGGAAAGAAGAAGAATGCAAGGTATAAACGTAAGAAGTATCCTAGTGGTGTTCAATATGCCGAAGAACAACCAGAGCCAAATGGTTATGATGTAGCAGGAGAGACTACCCAATGGGCTCAAACTGGTGGTAAGATGGCAGGACCGGGCGGTGCTGTAGCTGGTGCAGCTATTGGACTTGGTTTAAGTTTGTACAACCGAAAGAAGATCAAAGAAGCGAATCGGCAGATCAAAGCTGAGAAGGAAGCGTACGAAGAGTTCGGAGGTTATGCTACCGATCCTAAACTTATGATGGATCCGGATGCTACAGCCAAGAAAGGCTTGCGTTCATATAAAAGCAAGGTTACTAAGCTTTCCTCGAAGAAGGCTAATAAGATATTAGAAGACGGTTCTGTCTATGGCAAACGCCTATCAAGTAAACAGAAGCGATTCTTTGGTGCCATGGCTGAAGGAGGAGAATCCTCGGGCAATGGTGTAATAGAGATTGAAGGCAAGAATGGTGTTGGGGAGATCCACACTGATGCCGATTTCAATGTTAAAAGCGTTGGAACCACTCCACATACTAAAGGTGGAGACAAGGTAAAAGCTGCTAAAGGCGATGTTGTTTTCAATACTCAAGGTAAGCCTGAGAAATTTGATAAGGTTATGGGTAAGATAAATCGCTACAAGGCTGGAGGAAGTAAGATTCCTATAGAACAAGAGAGACGTAAGTTACCAACCGACGATGCCCCAAAGAAAGTAGATGGAGATGAGAATGTCGTTCCAGGCTCTGCTCCATTCATTCCTCAACAGGTAATGGACGACAAACGGGCTGGAGTCGCCCCTGTAGAAGATACACCAGGTAATGCTCCAGCTATGGCTCCTTTCGTAGAGAGAGGAACCTTGGATGAGGAGTTTGGTAATCCACAAGGAATTGACTATGATCCCAATAAGCAACGGTTAGTATATGACCAAGAGATGCAGAAGTCTTTCGATGATGTATATCAAACAGATAATCCATATCATGCTTTCCTAGCTAACCCAGAGAACCAAAAGCAATTTAAAGCCTTTCAGGAAACTGAGGCCACAGATCCTACAGGTACTTATAAACAATTCCAAGACTTCATGGTTGGTCAAGGAATTAACTCAGGAGATTATCTTCAATATCTTAGGGATCAAGGATTAGATCCAGGCACTGAAGGATATGGTGTTGGAGATGCGAGAAACTTGGAAACTAAGAGTTTAGCTGCTTCTTTACGATACATGGATCAATATAATAGTGATCAAAGTGTATTGGATAAAGGTTTGTATACTGTGGAGGATTTACCTCAAAGTGTACCAACAAGTCCTGCAGATGCTGCCACTCTTACTGAGGAAGAAGTAGAAACGGAAGAGAAAGAGACTGGGAAAGGGAAGGCTAAGAAGGTAGGTAAAGCTATCACTGATAAGCTTTCTCGTAATGCCAATGTCATGGGGAACTTATTGGATTCCATGGGGGGTATTGAAGGATACAACAAGAGTGCCTTGAAACTTAATCGATATAAGTATCAAGATCTTTCTGCTCCTCAAATAAAGGAAGCCAATGTTGCTGGTGCTATTAGAAGAAAGAACCGAAGAGGTTTAGTTGGATCTAAAGGCCAACAAGTATCCCAAGCTGCACAAGACGAAGTAATGATGCAGAAGGCTAAGGAGCGTATCCTTAATAAAGAAATTGAGAGAAAGCTTAGAATTGAGAATGCAAATGTTGATCTTAGTAATGCTGAACGTAAGTTCGCTGCTGGAGAAGATGTTCGAGCTAAGGACATAGAACGAATGCAGAGAGCTAAGAACCGTAAGTTTGGGAGAGCTGCAACAGCAGAACTTACCCAGATGCACAACATAGACAAACAGCGTGAGTATATGATGAGCCGGGATGAGAAGCTTTACGCTCGGGATAATATGCTTGCTAGTATTCTAGGAAGTAGATCATATGATTTAAATGTTACTAGAGACGCTGAGGGTAAGTATAATAAAGATGTAGAAAAGACGCTCCGTGAGCCATATAGAATGGGTATTGTAGAAGACGAGAAGAAAGAAGAAGCAGAAACACCTAAGACTACACAACCAGAGAAGAAGAGAAAAGGTACTAATCGATATAAGTAATGCCAGTTAACGAACATGATGAGCCGTATGTAGTTCCACACCAACAAGCTTATACAAGCCAGTATGTGCAATTACCCTTTCAACAATTACAGAACTATGCAGATAGAAGTCAACAGACCTTCGACGCTGCTGAGCAAGGAGAGAACAGTATACGCCAAAAGCTTTATGCTGCTCAGGCTTTGAATAAAGACAAAGCCCTTCGTAATGAGATTCTGAATAAGTACGAATCAGACATGGTAAAGAACCTTGAAGCTGTAGGAGGTGACTATGCTATGGCCATACCTAGGATTAAGGAGCAAGGGCGACAAATGAACGAAGACTTTACTCGGGGAAGGCTTGGTGCCATCGTTGGAAACCAACGCGCTGCTCAAGCGTATCAACAGGATTTACAAACTAAATATAATGATGGGAAGATAACCCTCACTCAATATAATGGTTTGGCTGGGATGTCTATGGCCAATTACCAAGGAGTACAAGATGCCCTACAATCATCTGGTGTTTACAATAGTTTCAGTGGTATTTCCGCTGCAAATAAAGTAGATATCGATGCAAAGGTTGAAACACTTATTAAAGACTATGCAGCAGACAAATGGGACTCAAGCCAATACCAGAAAACCTTAGACGGGGGATATAGATTTCTTACGAAGAATGGTTGGAAAGAGGTACGAGCAGAAGATGTCTATAGAGATGTAGAAGGTTCACTTAGAAATGATAAAGAAGTAATGGATTACCTCAGTCAGCTTACTATGATTGAAGGACATCAAGCAAAGCAAGCGGGTAAACCTTTTGATGCAGAATCCTCTTTAAATAAGCACATACGTCAATATGCTTCCAGGGGGGCATCTAAAGCAGGTTTTCGTGAAGCGTATAACCAACAAGAAGACTATAAGGCTGATGAATATAAACTTGCTCGTTTTAAGGCAGGCTTAGAACATGAGTATGAGATGGTAGCTGATGATATGCAATACCAATCGGAAACGATGTCTCAGAACAACGTCTTGACACATGCTACTAATTATCAAGGAGATAAGGTAGATGGAGTTGAAGGCTTAGACTTTAACCTTGCTCAATGGGACAAACAAGGAGCCAAAGCTCTTAAAGGCTTTATCCATGATTTGGATATAGACGTAGCTACACATCGAACCAGTTCTGATTATGGTAAGTATGTTGCTCAACTTGATAAGCTTAAGCAGATTATGGAAGGAGAGAATGGATACATTGAAGTATATAAGATGCTTCGTAGTCCCGATCATGGAGGTATTACCTTCCTTTCAGAAAAAGAAATTAATGAAGCTGTAGCAACGATGGACGGCTTCATGAATAATAGGGCAGACGCGCTTAATCTTAAGAAACAAGCAGAAGCAATAGCCATGGAGAAAACTGGCTATGATCCTCAGAAAGACCACAATGCAGGTATGGCAGCAGCAGCAAAGTATGCAGCAACTAGCCTTAAGGATCTACCAGAGGGATTAACTGCTCAGAATGTTCTTGATGCAGCCTTTGGAACTGGTGATGGAACTTGGAAACGAGAACGAGATGCTGATTGGGTACAGAAGCCTTTAGGTAGATGGGGGACAGCTACAGGCATGGAAGGCGATACTCGTATAGTCAACACTAAGACGGGTAAAATTTATACATTACCTAAGCGTGAAGATATGCGAGACGCTGATGGTAGAATGACAAAGAAGAACATACTTGTACAACTTGATGAGGCTTATAAAGGGGCTATTGATATAAAAGCAAGGACAAACTATAATAAAGCCGTCGACAAGTATTTAGATAGTGATGAAGTAAATGTGTACCAAGCTGGAGGAGGCCCTGTAGGAAGTATAGGCCCTGGATATGTACAGAATGGAGCAACAGGAGAATGGGAGCATAGTGAAGAGCAGGCGTTAAAGAACACTAAGGCAGCTAATAATTATTGGTTTCAAGATCCTAAGAAGGGAACACTTCATCAAGGTAATTGGATAGGCCTCAATGGTTTCATACTTACGCCTGATGGTATGAAAGAAGGAGGCATTGTAGATCTTCTTATGGAAGAGGTTGATTTAGATCCAGATGATGCTGAGGATAGACAGAAGTTCTTTGAGAATGCTAGATCTAGTTCTCAACACTTAAGTAAGGCTCCTACTCTTAGATACCAAGGACAGCCTAGACGCTTCTATGAATTTAAAGTAAACTATGGGGGCAATACAGGTGTAGTTAAGGTTCCGGCCACTACTTCTAATATTACAAGCACCTCTATTCAAGAAATGATTAATAACCCAGCAGAGCAAATACTTACTAGGGTTTATGATATGCGATCTAAAGGAGTTAAGGTTTCTCGTTGGGACCAACATCCAGACGTCATCTTTGATATGACTAAGGAGAAGAATAAAGTAACAATGCCTAATCCTTATGTTAATGTTAAAGGACATAAATGGCAAGGACAAGCTACAGTAACTGTAGATTTACAAGAAGCTATTCCTGCTCTTACTGGGTTTATAGAAAAGAAGAAGCATGGAACGTTGGATAAAGGGTATCTTAATGAATTAAATGATGCCCACTTTGAAACAAATTTGGCTCCACAAGCTGATCCAAGACAAGTAACCGCTGCCTTTAATAAAGTTAAGGTGAATACACATGGAAATATAGACTTCAATAGTATGGCACATGCTAGGAATACAGCAGCAACACACCCTAATACTATTGAACCTAATTCGTACTATCGTGTTTCAGATGAATCTGGCACTCCTCAGAATGTATTAGGGGCAGATATCTTAAGTGAAGGAAGCGGAACTCAAGAGAAACAAGATTACCGAGACTATGTACAAGAATTGATGGATGACGGTATGAGTAAGAACTGGGCTATAAGCAGAGCAACTAAGAAATTTGGACATGCTTATCCTATTGCTGAGCCCCAAACTGTACAAGGAGCACAAGAACGAGTAAGGAATCCTAATGATCTTTATCAATTCAGTCCATATGAGGCAGTGAAAGAAACTTTCTTAAATTAAGTTTATTTCTACATTACGTTATAATTGTTTATCTTTATCGCTATGCCAGAAAACAATAAACCTACGAGTATAAAACCTACTGTTAATCCATTATTTGGACCAGGAGAAACTGAACTAGCTATTAATCCTTTGACTAGGCTTCCAGTAGAGGCCCCGAAGCGAATGGATAGACGAGAGCAGGCTCATTTCCAAACCACCATGGATCAAGTCCCTGACCTACAACATGTCAAGGACTTAGGAGACTATACAGAATATGGTGTTTCTATGTTTCCACAACTGGAGCATAATTGGAAAACAGAGCAAGCCCAAAACCAATCTGGATGGGAACATGCCTTGGGCTTCCTAAACCAAGGAGTTGTAGGTGAAGTTGTAGGAGGTATGATCGAAGGCTTTGGTTGGCTTGGTGAATACAATACATGGGCTAATATATCTAAAGGCGAAGAGGAAGAAGTGGGCAATTTCCTTATTGATATAGGCGAAGGAATACAAGATTGGACTAAAGAGGCTACACCTATTTATGAAGATCCTAATGCCTCTGCTTGGAATCCTGCATCTTCTGCATGGTGGGCATCTAAAGGTACTAGTGTACTTTCATTCGCTTCTATGCTTATTCCTGCTGCCGGGGCTGTAAAGGCCATAGGCGTTGTAGGTAAAGGCTTAGGTATGCTTGCTAAAGCAGCAAAGCTTGCCAAAGGCCTAGGGAAGTTAGGTAAAGTTGGTAAGGCTCTTAAAGGCGTTCAGATGTCTGCAAAGGGATCGAGAATGTTGAAACTGGCTGGTAAAGGTATGGCACAAGCTGTAGTTTCCAGACACATTGAGAATAATATGGAGGCCTCAGGTGTCTTCAAAGAACAATATGATAAGTTTATCTCTGCTGGTTTAGATGATAAAGAAGCAAAGAAATTAGCTGGTGAGGCTGCACAGGATACATATGTAAGGAATTGGGCCATGCTTGCTCAAGATATTCCCCAGTATATGCTAATGGGTAGTAAAGTTAAATTAGGAGGCTTTGCCGAGAAAGCTTTAACCAAGGCAGCAGGGGCTACAGCAGCGAAGGCCTTAACTAATAAGTACCTTGTTACAGGGCTCTCAGAAGGCTTAGAAGAATCCTTCCAATTCTGGGTAGGAGAAGAAGCCAAGTATCTAACAGATGTAAAGGCTGGTATAGCTAAGGAGTCCTCACATGGAGAAAGGATGAAGAAGTATCTCAAGAATGGAGAACTTTGGACATCGTTCTTCTTCGGTGCGTTCGGTGGTATGGCTATGGAAGGAGCAGGGCCAGGTATAAAGAAAGTAACGGAAGGAGCAACTGAGAGGTTATCTACGATGCCTGCTAAGGGCTTGCACCATCTAGGGGCTTCTATTTCTGCTATTGCTAGAAAGACAGGAAGGAATTTATTCTATAGTGATGCTATTAAAGCTGCTGATGAATCTGGAGATAAAGAAGCTAGTACCTACTTACGAAAGAAGTGGAATATAGATACAGCTATCGACCACTTAGACCAGGATACATTTGCTGGCTATATGGAAGATATAGAGAACTTTAGTGAGACAAGTAAAGAAGATAAAGAAGAATTTGCTGAGAAGCATGGATTGGATCCACAACAATTATTGGACTTACAAACTAACTATGCTTCTTATATCAAAGATGCTGGACAAGCTAAAGAAATATATGACGGGTATAAGAACGATGGCTATGCGGAAGCTACTTTAGCTCCAATGGTTATGAGAGCTATGGATGCCCAAATCGCTTCTGATTTAAGTATTCAAGCCTCTGAACAAATAGTGAATAAGTCTGCTACCCGAGGTAAGGAATCTCTTACTCCCGGTTCAGGAGAAGCCGTTTATAGTGCGAGTATCGAAGTTCGTCGTATCAAAGAGGCTCTTAAGGTATACTCGAAGGAGGCTAAGAATAAAGGAACAGGAAAGGCTCGACAAGAAAGGGTAAGCAAACGAGTAAAGGAACTTACCTCAGAGCTTAAGGACGCAGAGAAGGTTCTAGTAGAGGCCAACGCTATTGAAAGAACTGCAAGCGAGAAACGAGCTGACGCCCGAGTAATAAAGCGTGCCCTTTCCGAAAGGGGCTTGTTCAAGGCATATAATACTAAGGAGTATAATGATATGCTAACGGAAGAGGCTCAGGATGAAATTGATCATCTTCAAGGAGATGCGATCCAGAATGAGCATAAGTATACTACCGACGTAAACGAATTAATTAATGCAAAGGATAGAGGAGAACATAATCAAGTTGTAGACAAGATAAGGGAGAAGTACGGAGAAGCTATACCAGAGCCTATAGCTAAAGCAATAGCTGGTACTTCTAAGATGATGCAACTCAGGGAGATGCAAAGCTCTGAGAAGAAGCAAGCGAATGCAAATGAGAAGGGCATAGCTGAGAAACGTGAGGAGATTAAGAATGAAACTGATTTAACCAAAGCCGTTATGGATGCCGATGGCATGCGTAAGGATATGGGAGAAGAAGGGGCGTCTGCCTTGGAAACGGAACAAGTAACTAGTACTGTCTCAACTAAACAGAACATAGAAGGAGCTACTAGGGCTTCTGATGCCGTAGCAGCATCTAATACGAATGATGAGAACCCAGGCTCAGCAGAACCAACAACCAATTCTGTGCCTTTGCCTAAGGTTACGAAGTCCATGAAGGATAGTATGCTTTCTTTCAATTGGACCTCGGCACGTAATGGAGGGTCTACAGACTCTGCTAATCAAGTACTTACAGATCTATTAGAAGACCCTAAGTTCAAAGCTGTTGGTACTAAGCTTGAATTGGTAGTAGAAGGAGATGGTATTAGAGCCATACTTTTAAATGCCGATGGCGAATGGATAACAACCAACGATAATCCAGTTGGTCCTCTATTACATATGCCGATCGATCAGAAAGATAATCCTAATTTCACTTCTGGAAAGCGGGCTGAACTAGGAGCATTGATCGCCCAAGTACGTGAGGCATCTGAGAAAGGCTTGAGAGTCTTCACAGAGATCACCAAGCGTACAGGTGGACATAAGCAACTAGGATTAGAACCGATATCCATCAGGGAGATAGAAACAGCTACAGGGGCTCCTGCGAAACTTATGGTTTCCTTAGGAACTTCATTGATGTATCATAATGGTAATCCCGTAACCGATACGGATGCTACTGGTACAGGTGGGGCTATATACTTAGAAACTAGGGATATTGAAGGGAACTTGGTTCCTATGAAATTGGATGCTTCTTACTTAACCAGAGAAGAAGCAAACCTTATGGTGGATCTCTATACAGATTTCCAGAACAGGAACACCTGGTTCAATACACCAGTAGCTGATAACCCAATGGTTGAGGGCCTTACTTATGGACAAGCTTTCGAATTGCTTGCGTATGAAGGTTCTAAGACAGCGAATACCATTATAACAGATGAGGAAAGCGAAGATTATGGCAAGCGTAAGGATTTATACTACAATAAGAATACTAAGTCGCTTCATTTCGGAGCTAAGGCTATTCCTATTGATAAGATAAACGAAGTTCGAGAAGACATCGTTGATTGGATGATGGCTATGGTGCCGAGATATGCTTCCATTAAGAAATTGAATCTTCCTATGAGTGAGTGGGCTACTAGAGACGGACGTACGTCTACAGCCAAATTCTCTTTCATGGGAAAGGACTATACAGTTAAGGATAAGTATAATGACTTCCTTATCGATAGTGAGAAGTACTTAACTAATCTCTCACCAAACGATGGTAAGTTATTTATCCAACCTACTATCGAATTCTCTTCTACTTTAGATATAGAAGAAGAGACAGCTCAAGAACCTGTTGTTCCTACGCCAGAACAGACAAAGGAAGCAGGAGGAGACACTAAGGAAGCCAAAGCCCCAGATAATCCATTTGGTGGAGTAAAGCGTAAGAAGACAGGCTTTAATCTAATGGCTGCACCTAGTGGAGGATATACTATAGCTAATATGGCTGAGGAAAGAGCTTGGCTTGAAGCCGTTCTTCCGAATGTTCCTGTAACAGTTATAGATGGCTTGATTAGAATGGCTAATAAAGGCGGTCGTGCTTACGGAGCCTATGTTAATGGTATGATACAACTTTCCAATATAATGGAAAAGGGCACAGCTTACCATGAAGCCTTCCATGCAGTATCTCAATTGTACTTATCTGAGAATGAAAGAACTGAATTATATGAGGAAGCAAGATCTAAGTATGGAACTCCTACACAAGAACAGCTTGATGCTCGAAAAGTAGAATCGGAGCAAGATTGGTTTGAGGAGAAGCTTGCTGATGATTTCAGAGCCTTTGTACACTCTGAGGGAACCATGAGCTTCCATCCTAAGGCCAAGAGCTTCTTTGGAAAGCTATGGGAGATGATCAAACACTTGTTTGGTTCTCGTTCTAAAGTAGATCAAGTATTCGCTAAGATCAATAGAGGATACTATGCTACTGCTCCAATGTCTGGAAGAGTAGCCAAGATGACCAATAAGGCTTTATACAATAGAGCCGATAATTTAAATGTAAGTCAATTCTATGACATAGTTGATACGATTACATTCTCTGTAGTCCAGGAGTCAAAGTTAATGGAGACTGAGGATATTTCAGCTCTTACTATGGAGGCTATCAGCACTGATGCTATTTCCGGACATCTTGCTACATACTATGATTTGGCAATGGAGGCTAATAACCTAACTACAGCCAATATCTTTATAGCTGCTAATGCTGATGTAGACGCTATAAGGTCTGCAATCTTAGATAAATTTAATGAGATGCAGTTAGAGGTCAACCCAGAGGTTCAAGCTATTCTTGATACTGATGACCTCACAGAGGAAGAGAAGACTGAGAAACTGAATACTAAGTCAGCTTTCGAATACTCAGGTAAGGATAATGCCACTGGAAACGTTAAGCTTCTACTTTCCATGGTTCCTAAGCTTAAGAGCACAGACTTGATAGAACAAGAAGATGGTAGTGTTGTTAAGGATTACGAAATCAATCCTAACACTGGTCTTCCTAGATTAGCATATGCTGCTTCTACTTGGGCAGCTTTGGCTAAGTCTTTATCTGGTATTGTCGATAGCTACATATATGAAACAGGAGAACTTACTACAGCTTTCGATAAGATGCTTGTAGCTATGGATGAGTTGACAACAACTCGACCAGAAATCTCCATCCTAACTGCCAAACTACGGGACCCTGCATACCCAATGCATAAGAAGATTCAATTCTTCAGTGCCTTCTCTAAGGCTAATATGCAATACTATACAGCTAGATTTAAGAAAGAAGGACAGATCAAACAATTTGTCTTTAGTAAATCTGAATCAAGGAGCCCAGCGGAGCAAGTAAGAAATGAGTGGGTTCAGAATTTCAGAGATAAGATGTATGCTTACTCTGGAGACCATATGGCTTTAGATAGTGAACCTTTGACCTTTGCTTACTCTCTTATGGTTTCTCTTAAGGAAGATGTATTGGAGGCGATACAAGCTCGAAAGGAACTGAATGTAGAAGTACCAGTAGAAGAATACAAAGAGCAATTGTTCCAAAGCTTGAACAGTGTTGGTATCGAGCTTTCAAGGCCTGCCTTTAATTATTGGATGGAAGGGCGTCCTGGAAACAACGAAGATCAACGCTTGAAGAATGCTGTTACAAAGGTTGCTATTATGTTTGAAAGTCCTACAGGGCTTACTAAGGTTATTACAGATGGTGCCGAAGGTAAGAAACCTTGGGTGAAGAGCGAGAAAACCGCATTAGCTTTAGCTGAAGTAGAATCTCTATTTAGAGAAGACCTCTCAGAATCTGGAGTACTTGGAGCAGATAACTCTATGTACTATACATACTCATTGAATAACTTCTTGATTAAGAAGATTCAAGAGATAAAGAATAACGATGAATACCTTGAGAAGTTAAGCAAGATTCCAGGTAATGCTAATGCTATTTGGATTTCAGAGCTTCTAAACAATAAGAAGACTAGAGAAGAGTTTAACTATAACGTATTCAATAACTTACGTGAGGAAGCAGCAGGAGATACGGGAAGTAAGTTCTCTGATCTTAAGCCTGCAGATGAGTTAGCTTTAAGGATTAACCAAACACTGCAAGGCAGGTACTCATTGCTTACTGCTGCGGATAAAGGTGTATACACTACCATTACTGGCTTTGCCCCTAAGAAACTTGAGTTAGATTTCAGGGGAGATGATATAATCTTCAACAACGTATCCACAGTAGATATCATAGGGAATTACTTCATAGATGAACTTGCTAGAATGTCTCAAGCTTGGAATGAGGTACATGGGCCTAATGCTATCCCTGTAGAGCAACAAGTAGAGCATTACCATAAAGGTAAACGTCATGCTTTCAAATCTCAATTATTTCCTTCGCTAAGCCCGATCGAAATTACCGAATCGGGAGAGGTGGTGGATAATATAGATTTGGATGTAGATACGCTTGAGCTTATTAAGACATACATTACCTCAGATAATAATAAACCTACTTGGGGAACAAAGACAGTTAATCAACTAAGACCAAAGGTAGAAGGCCTTCTTAAGCGATTAGCTGAGAAAGAGATAGACCTAGCAGTGCAGACAGGTGTCCTTCAAAAGCAAGGAGGCAACCTTATTAATGTGGGGTTAGATACTTCTGTGCTTAAGACCTTTAGAAAGAAGGGCGCTACAGATACTCAGGCAATCAAATCTATGATGGCTGATTATATGGTTAATTCGTTGATTGCCCATGTAGAAACTGGAAAGCTATTCACTGGTGACCCTGCTTACTACAAGTCTCTCGATGACTTGAAGAAGCGTGTACCAGGAATTATAGCTCCAGGGCAAGACCTATTCATCCATCCCGCAGAAAACGGAAGAGAGAGACAATTCTACAATGTAGCCATTGTAAAGGACATCGAAGAAAACATGGCTGTAACGCAGCCTGAGGTCTATAAAGGGTATAAAGATGCTTTAATAGAATCAGGAATGTCTGAATCTGAGGCAGAAGAAGCCTTAAGTCCTTACAGAGAAATTAATGTAGCAGATGCTCAGGCATATGTTACTATGGAACGATATAAAGACTTGTTGCAAATGCTTGGTAAGTGGAGGCCTTCTATGGAAGCCCCTTTCGATAGATTAAGCAAAGGAGAAGAAGTAGTTGCGGAAGACGTTAGCTTATTCCTTCAACCATTGAAAGGGATGTACTATGATCTAGTGCCTTCACCAACTGGTAATCGTATGCAACCGGTCTACCTTAAGTATTCTTTGGCTCCATTGATCCCTGGCATGATCCGTGGAACCAAGATGCAAGGTGTCTTGGCTGCAATGAAACGAGATAAAGTACAAGAGCTTGTATTTGAATCAGGTATCAAAGTAGGAGCAAGGGGACAAGTAGACATCAAAGATGCAGACCTCAAGTTTAATCCAATAGAACTTGATAATCGTAACTGGAAGTTACAACAAGATCTTTCTGCTAAGTATTTGAAGAAAGGAGAAGCTATTGAAGGGTCTCAAGTACTTAAGAATGCCTTAGCGAATATCAATCCTTCGGCAATGTATGGAGATAAGGAAGGCGCTCAACTCATTGAGGAGTTTGTAGCAGCTGATAGATACCTATCTGATCTTGGTGCCGAAAGCCTTAAGAAGGAATTTGGTGTTACTTTAGATGAGAAAGGAGGTATTGTTTCTATTGATAAGAAGAAATTGTACCCAGTACTTATTAAGGAACTCAAAGCAGAAGCTCCTAAATATGTACTAGAGGCTTTAGATAGAGGTGTAGCCTTAGATGCCATACCTCAATTCCGTAAGAAGATCCAACAGAAATTGCTCTCAATGGTTACAGCAAGGACTGTAAGATTGAAGATGCCTGGAGGATCATTTGTACAAATGTCTCCAGCAATGTTTGAGGCAATTACTGGTTCAGATATATATAAAGAATCGGACATACTTTGGTTAACGGATGGTACTGCGTTATTACCTCCTAGAATAGAGGACGGAATAAGTAAGCCTGGACAAGTACTTGTACCTCATAGCTTGGTTAATAAGTATCCAGGATTTATGGATATGACTAAAGCTGAACAAATTAAGCTACTACGTCAAGCTCAAAAGGAAGGACTATTAGAGGGTGTTGGGTACCGTATCCCGAATCAGGATATGGCTTCTACAGATTATCTGGAGGTTGCTGGTGTTCTACCAGCGTATATGGGAGATACTATCATAGCCTATTCAGCCATTACCGCGAAAACAGGCTCTGATTATGATATCGATAAGATGTACTTCATGCTTCCTAACTTTGATCTTAAGATCAATAAGAGAGCAATGAGAAAGGACTTCTTAGAAAACAATAAAGGGCTTTTCGATACATTACGTGAGGAGGCACAGATTAAGGATATGGATAATTCTACTTTGTTTAAGTCTATACAAGAACAAAGCAGAAGTGGTCTTGATCTTACAGAAACAGAACAAGCTTTAGTAAAGGCTTGGAAAGATATGAATAAGGAAGACTATGTAAGTGGCATCACTAAGACGCCTTCTTCCTTAGACAACAAACGGTCTGCACAGAATTACAAATTAGATAGGTATAAGGAGATTCTTCTTGCTAAGGAAACCTTTACTCGATTGATTTCTCCTATCGATGCTGAATGGTTAAAGAATGACACAAAGAAGATCAGAGAACTACTTGGTCAAGAGACTAAACTTGGAGATCTTGAATTCTTTTCTGGATATGAACAATATGTAACCAAGCGTAAGTTCGCTGGGGGACAACATGGTGTAGGACAAACAGCTAATCACCTAGTTGATCATGTTCTTACTCAAATGGCTGGAGTATTCCTTACAAGAAACTTTGGCTTGGGGCATGGTTATGGGGATGCTACTTCTGTTGCCGAAACTAAGGAATTAGATGGTTCGAGATATATTACTTCAAACGTCTCTGCTTACATGAATGCGTATGTAGATATAGCTAAAGATCCATATATCTTTGATTTGAACAATAATACGTTCACAGCGAATACAGTCTTCTTGCTTATTAGAATGGGGGTAAAGCCTGAATGGATTAATCGATTCACGACCCAACCTATCATCAAAGAATACACAGACCTTACTTTAAATAGTGAAGGTAGAGTAAACGAAACGCAGTATGATGATGGTAAGCCTATTAAGCCTATTGATATCATTAAGCAAATGGAGAAGTATGCGGTGAAAGAGGTGATACCTTTCTCCAATGATAGCATGCCTTCTAAGAAGACACTAGAGGCTCAACTAAAGGATCCAACTGCAGCTACACAACGTCAATTGTTGTCCTTGTTCTTAGAACTTCAAGAGTATGCTAAGGCATTGAACCTACAATTACGGGCATCTAAAGCAGATACCAAAGGAGCTGGAAGAACTTTAATGGAAGCCTTTATTGCACAGAATGTAAAGCTAGAAGCCTTAGCGAGTCCATTGATAGAGAATGTCGATCGTAAGTTCGATAGCACTATGTTGGGAACATATTATGATAACTCAGTCCTTCTTTCGCTCCAAGCATTTGGTGGAGAGTTTATGGGGATGTCTAAAGCTGTACAAGGAACTGTTGAGAAGATTGGAACTATGACCGGTAAGTTTCCGGTTACTGATCTTGAGATAGCTACTCTTATTGAGAATGAGGCATACACATACCTAATGAAGGACTTTCCTTTATTCCAACATGAGAACCCACGTAGCTTATTCTTTGGTAATACAAGTACAGCTAGGGCCTTAGAAGCTCTACAGAAAGGAGAAGACTCTCCAGTTAAGGAGAATTTGCTAATTAGAAACTTACAAGTAAATCGAGGAGAAGGGCTTGATCCAGACTTCATCGACATTGCTGGATCAAGTAAGAAGGATAAGCAAGGACAAGAAGCCTTAAGTGAAGCATGGTATGATCTTATTACTCATCCAGATGAGGTTATCTCAAACTTTGGGAAAGAGTTGATTACTTATGCTTTCCAAACAACTGGTTTGAATCAGACAGCTTCTGCTTTCTTTGACTTAATGCCTCCAAGATTCTTAGAGGAGCATAAGTTCAAGGAGTATGTCAGTGGTATGAACTCTGTTGTTCAGGAGACGGCTGGAGGAGTAGGCTACCTTGATAACTTCGCTGGTCGATTCCTTCGAAATAACTGGGCCAACAATAAGCTTGTGCCTGTAGCTTCTGATATGGCCAAGCAATCAGTCAATAATTATCCTGAATCTATTGCTTTCCGTATTCATGAGAAATCGTCTAACTATGTTGTAGGTTTAGACGAGAATGGTAGGAAGGTATTCTATCCATACCTCAAGACAAAAGCTTCTCTATTTCGTCTACAGGGATATAAAGACACACTTAAAGGTAGAACCGCTATTTATTCTAGAGCTACGAAACGTGGTCTAGATGCAGGAAGATATAAGATCAAAGACTACAATAAGCGTCCAATGGATTTGGATGACACCTTAGGCGTTCAATTAATAGAGGGACAAGACTATACTACTAAGTATATGCCTCCTATGGAGCCTTTTACAGAGGATGAAACACAAGAACAACGTTTCTCTTCTATGGCTGCAGAAACTATGTCTGGTCTCCATACTAAGATAGAACTAGTTCAAGGGCTATTTGATGCTGATTTCGTATTGGATGAGACGCTGCCAGGAGTAGCTAATGTGAAGCCTGGAACTACAGGAAGACCTTTGATTACCATCAATCCTATCAAGATGAAGGAAGATACGGTTATCCATGAGGTAGGCCATATCTATATCGATTCATTAGGAGGCATGGGAGACCCTTTCATACGTGCTGGGGTTGAGCAATTGAATGGTTCTGTAGCAGAACAGATTGTAACTAAGAACTATCCTAATATGACAGGAGAAGCTAAGAGCAAAGAAGTTCTTGCTACTGCTATTGGTATGGAAAGTGCTAAGCTCTTTAATGCAGAGGTACATAAGAAAGGAAAGTGGAATAGATGGCTTGTAGGTCTATGGTCTAAGGTAAAGGCAATGTTTGGTATCAAGCCAAATGTAGCTAAGCAGATGGCTAGGGAAATCCTTACTGATCGTATTCGAAAGGGAGAACACTCTTTATCGGAGTATACCCAAGAACAACGTGACGAGGCTGCACAAGACAATATGGATGATCTCGATGCAGTGCAATCGCTTCTAAATAGACTTAAAGCGTCTATGCGTCTTAAGATCAATATCCATGAGAAGAAGACAGAGGCTGCGCACAGTAAGGAGACTAAAGAGTTGAGAGAGGCGCACTTAGCGAAACTTGAAGAGCTTCTTGGTCAAATTGAGAAGGCTCAGAATTATGAAGGCTTGCTCTTATTTATCGAGAAAGCACAGAAGGATACTGATGCCATACGTAAACGACTAGATAATTTCTTGGAAACTAAGGAGCCTATACCTCTCCAAAGTCTACAGGAAATGAAGACGTATATTGGTACTTATGATAATATTCAAGATATCAGAAGGGCCATACATAGAGTAAAAGACTTTGATTTATCTACAGTAGATGAACGTTTAGATACAATTGAACGTAACTTAAGTAGAGTCAATCTTTCTTACGAGCTTATTGCTAAAGATAATCTTGTAGATTCCATGCTTCCATACTCTACAAGGAATGAACATATGGAATTCCGAACTAAGTATGCCGAAGAGTTCCAAACGAATATCGAACCTCAAGGAACGAAGAAAGGGAAAGAGCTTAAGAACTGGAAAGCGCGTAGAGCTGCTTACATTAATAACCGTGTGGCAGAGAACAAAGCTGAGATTAAGACCGCTGAGAGAGAGTACTTGTACCAGTTGATAGAGGAATCTAAGGCTGATTTGACATACTTCGATTCTCATATCTTAGATCCAAGAGCTGTGAATAACCAAGTTATCCAACTTACTGTAAAGGCACTAGATAGAGCTGATTACGACAGTATGAGAAGCTTTCAAAACGCCTTCAAGAGCGTCTATACTACTTGGGAGAAGTTTATGGAAGGCAAGAAAGCTAAAGGCATTACTGATATTAAGGCTATCTATGCTCCTTTATTAACCAAGGAAACTACATATGTAGGAGGAAAGAAAGAAAAGAAAGAAGTAAGCGTATATATAGAGAAACACGATTACACCTCATTCATGCGAGCAGAAGCTGTAGCAAGCAGGAAAGCAAATATGGATAAGAATAAGCATGATGAGATCATCGATGCTTTCTATGCTGAGAATGCTACACTAGTAGATGGATCTTGGGTACCAAACGATAAGTATTTGTCTAAGGAATACCAAGCACTCTCTCCGGAGAACAAGGAGATGTTGGATGCCCTACGGAAAGTGAATGCTAAAGCAGACAACCTTCTCCCTGTAGGAAGTCAACTCAAGAACCGATTACCAAGTATTCGAGCTTCTTTGATGGAGACATTCAAGACTAGTGGCTTTAAGGCTGCTATAAAGGAATGGAGGAAGGAAACCTTTACTACTGAGTCAGATGAGACTGATTTTGGTAATATGTCTATACAGAAGGAAACTAAGAAGAAGTTTGCCTTCCTTTGGGCCAATGAGAAGCTTGAGCAATCTAAGCTTATTCCTATCTTCTTCCGAAGTGAATTAACTGAGAAGGAACAGTCCTTTGATTTGATGGGAATGGCTATGAGTAATTACTACATGGCCTCTAATTTCCATAACAAATCTAAGGTCTCAGCAAATATTGAAGTACTTAGGGATCTAATCAAGGCCTCCCGAGTAGGAGAGACTAAGGATTGGAAACGTAAGATGGTGGCTGGTCTTGGCCTGGGTAACCTAATTCCTATAACCAAACCAGGAGGAGAGTCTAATCTTTCTAAAGCTTTGGAAAGCCTTGTAGATGATCGACTATACGGTATACGAGAAATCGATGCAGGGTCTGTCAAGATATTAGGTAAAGAGATGAGCCTGAATAAGATATCTAAGCTGGTAGCTGGTTGGACGGCTGATACTACGTTGATCTTGAACTATGCTTCGGCTTCTTCTAACCTTGTAATGGGCCATGTCCAGACATTTATAGAAGCAGGAGCGAAGACCTTCTATGATCGAGGGGATGTAAAGAAAGCCTTTGGGAAATACCGTAAGGATATTAAGGATATCCTTGGTGATGTAGGTAAAGAAGAACATATCTATAAAGCTAAGACTAACCTTCTTATGGAACGCTTTGATATGCGAGGGGAATTCTCTGGACTGATCAATAGTATGCTTTCCGATACTAAGATGAAGCGGTTGTTCAGTAAGCAGACTGCCCATGGCTTGAATGGTTTGGCTGAACACAACATACAAGGTGTGCTCATGTATTCACTATTGAACAATATCCGAGTACAAAACGCTAAAGGGGAATATTTAACCAAGGATGGCACCACTAAGGAATTTGCTGATGCTATGTCTTTGGATGAAGCTTATACTGTAGTTGATGGTAAGCTTGTAATGGATTCTAGAGTAGCCAAAACCACTAAAGATCTATCCGGTACTTCCTTTGGACAAGCAGAAGAGTCTGAGATCTCTGGATACTTGAAGTATATTAATGCTGATCTTAATGGTAACTACGATTCAAATAACCGATCGGTTTGGCAAAGACATGTACTTGGCCAACAAGCTTTCTTAATGAAGAAGTGGATACCAAGAGCCTTCAAACGTAGATGGGGAGGAATCCAACATGCTTTCACGGATAGAGCTGATATGGAAGAACACCAAAGAAACTACAACGAGTATATCAAGATGGAGAGCGAAGGTTTATATGCTACACTTCTTCGATATATGGGCAATACAGTTAAAGCTGCTAAAGAGCATAAGTTCAAAGCCTTTAGTCTTGAGTGGGAGAAGCTTGATGATATGCAGAAAGCTAATCTTGCTAGAGTCCAATGGGAATTCGGCATGCTTGCTTTAGGTGCATTTGGTTCTATGTTGATCGCTGGCTTAGCTGGAGGAGATGACGACAAGGATAAGAAGTCACAAGGTATATACTTTGTTGCCTACTTATTCCGTAGACTGTACTCAGAGCTTTCCTTCTTTACTGATCCTGTAGAGATGTTGAAGATGGCTGATACTCCATTGATGGGCTTACGTACGATAGCAAACCTATTCAAAGCTTTCTATGGTTTGATGCCTTGGAACATCACAGATACGTATAAAGGAGGAAAGGATAAGGACGACCTTAAGATTTGGAATAAATTTAGTAAGACTATGCCTATTCGTACAGCCATGGGACAACTAGATCGAGACTTCGAGAAGTCTTACCATTTCCTATTACGAGGTTATTAAAGTATAATAAAAAAGAGTATATTTAGAGACAACATGCAGGGGTAAAACCCTTGCATATACCATTATGTATTAACCCTTTTGTAAGATGGCAACTACACCGGATTCACATTTAACTATAATAATCACAGGCATTGTAACTTTCATGACCGGTGGAGGCCTATATAAGTTCTATGAGGCCTGGGCCAAACGAAAGAAAGAGAACAAAGCAGAAGAGCAAGCAGATGCTCAAGCCTTTCGATACTTACTTCTTGAAAGAGTAACAGCTTTAGAGAAAGAAGCGAAGGCTAATGCTAAGATGATACTAAAGCTTACAAAGGAGAACGCAGAATTACGCGCAGAGAATGAGAACATGCGTAAGGAAATCAGTAAATTAAGAAAAGGATAAACTATGGCTCTTGTAGATCCTAACGTATATGCTAATTTATTCAGGACAATAAACCTTATTGCTTATAAGGAACCTGTACAAAGGAAGCGCTTTAGTAGAAAGAAGCTAGAATGTGATCTTGAGCTATGGTTATCTATGATAACTAGTGCAGGAGGGCCACATAGTACAACCCATGAATTAGGGGGTGATGATGTAATAGCTGGAGAGAACCTTGGTTTTACTTATGCAGCTGTTAATTATACACCAACTTTAGCCACCATTGGAGGGCATGTTATCGGTATCGATACTGTCCTTGGTTTACATACCACTGATCTTACTGCTCTTAAGGGTAGAGTATTCAAAGTAACATATTATGAAGCTATCGACATTAGTGCAGGAACAGCGGGAACCCTCGCAGCAATTCCTGCAACAGCAACAATCCAACAAGATGAATTCGGAGATGCGGGCACAGCGGTTCTTTCCACGGTTACGGGAGGCGGTAAGCCAACGTATGAAACGCCCTTGGATACAAACGGTGACGCTATTACTGTTGGGAGCCTTAATGGGGCTGGGGATTGGGTTACTACTGATACCTATGCTGACCCAGTAGTATTAATCTATAAGTTTACAATTACCCTGGAGAACTATGATAACCTTGTTGAGGACAATGTTATAGATCATGTAAGGTATAATTCATTTACTCAAGGCTCCATTCCTTTTGCTGGAGTAGATGAAGAATTAAAGGAAGATAATGCAAACTTCTTTTGGGATGAGGCGAATGCTCGATTAGGGATAGGCCTTAATGCTCCTAGATTTGATATCGAAGTGCAGCGAGTAGGCTCCGCTAACTTCTGGTTAGAAGGAACTAGTGGCGCTGGCTTCGAACTTTGTAATACCACAGGAGGGTTACATCAGAAGTATATGCAATTCCTACAGGGGGATCAAGGAGGATTAGGACGCTTTAAATTCCGATTCCTTGGAGACGATTTCAATATTGCTAACCATGATAATGGAGGATTTACTTACCTGTGGGATGGTACGAACAAGATAGCGTTCTGGGGAGTAAATACTGAGAATCCTACTCATACCTTTGAGGTAAATGGTGTTGATGATATTGGGTCAGAAGTTTTTGCCATAACAAATGATAGTGATGTATCAGTTTGGCAAACAGACACTTTAGGTCGCACTTTTACTGAACAAATAGTTCTTGGAGATAATGATACTAGAGGAACTAGAAATAGTCGAATAGTTGTAGAACGAGGATCTCCTGTAGATGGGAATTCTGGAGGAGAGAATGAGGGGTTAATGGTAGTTACTAGAGCCGATGATAATGCCAATCATCGTGGTATGTATATTACGGTAGAACAGAATAACTCAGCTCAATTTAATAGGGGGTGTCAAGGGTTTAACGCTTTTATAGGTTTATATGGTGCAGGGTCTACGCATAACAATATAAGATGCGGGGCCTATGAGGTTCGATACAGAGCTGGAGACTACACGATAGTTAAAGGTGTAGCTGCTGGTGGGTTACGAAGCATGCAAGACGTTCTCACAACTGGGGGACATGTTATAGATTCTGTTGGAATTGAACTAGCTGTTTTAAAGTTTGAGGCAAACGGTGGAGCCGGGCAAGTTGACCCTACGGTTGATAACGCTAGGGGTATATGGGTTAAAGGTGCAGATTTATCATCTTCAGCTGGTGGAACATTAGATAATTATTATGCCATCGACATAGATGCTCCAGTGGGATCTCCAACAGGAGATTTTTATGCAATTAGAACAGCCACAGGAGCAGGAATTGTAGAATTTGGAGAAGCCATTAGAATTAAAGGAGGAAGCCCAGCAGTAGGCAGGGTGTGGACTTGTACCGATGCTATAACTGGTGAGGGTGAATGGCAGGTTAATGCTCCTTTAGTTACAACACATAACTCTCTTACTGCTATACAAGGAGGAGCTGTTAATGAATATTATCACTTTGCTGAAAGAGAACACACTAGGTTACAGCAAATACAAGGAGGTGGTATAACTGCTGGAGGTACAGATACATATACTGCTACAGTTAATCCTGTTTTAACCGCTTATGCTACAGGAGATGTCTTTACTGTTCGCTTTACAAACGCTAATAGTGGAGCAGTTACTTTAAACTTAAACAGTCTTGGTGCTGTCTCAGTATTAAAGAACGGTACGTTTTCTTTAGTTAATGGAGACATTCTTGCAGGGCAGACATTTGATGTTATGTATGATGGTACTAACTTCCAGTTAATAGGAAGAGTATCAACAGGCCGTCCTATAGGTAATCTATATATATCATCATCAGCAAACTCTCCGATAGCAGCAGCAAACACCCCTGAGAAAGCAGCAGGAACAACTACCTTGATTCCGTCTACTTTCTTTGACATGCCGGCAGATAACAGGTTGAGATATACAGGAATAACGACTACAAAGTTTATAATGACTGCTTCGATCTCTGTATCTTGCGCGAATAACAACAAGTTTATCAATGCTTACTTCGCTAAGAACGGAGCTGTTTTACCAGAGACTAAGATACAAAGAAAAATAGCTAATGGTGCAGATGTAGGAGAGCTAGGTCTTACTGGAACAGTGGAACTTGCTACTAACGATTATATCGAAGTGTGGGTTGAAAATGAGACCGATGCTGGATGGGTACGATTAGACTTTATGAACTTAGTTATACAATAAACAAACTAACATGGCACTAGAAAAAGAACACACATTAACAACAGGCGTAGTAGGAAACTACTGGAGATTAGACACAATAACCTATAATGCTCGTACTAAGATAGTCAGAGCAGCCTTTGGTTTATATATAGACCAAGCTGCCTCTCTTAAATACGAACCTTTACAAGTAGAGAACAAGGTATTTAGAAATGTATCAAAGGAAGTAATGATAAGTAATGCTATGGAGGCATTATATACTCTTGCAAAGGTCTCTGTTCTCGATGAAGATGGGGAGGAAACTAATATATTTGTTAACGCTACAGATTTACTATAATGGCACTACAATTAAAAACAGATACAGGTATAGGCATCATGGCCAATTATTGGCGTATAGATAAGGTTGATTACGATGCGATAAGGAAGACGGCTACCGTAGTCTTTGGTCTTTACATAGATAAAGAGAAGGCAGACGCTGGTAAGCTTGCTCTTAAGTCTCATAATATGCTTTTCGAAGATATTAGTAAAGAGGATATGGATACTAATGCAATTGCTTCTCTTTATACTTTAGCAAAGCAATCCATAAAAAGAGAACATATGGACTTTGGAACAGGAGAGAAGACCGCAAAAGAACTTAATATATTTATAGACGCTATCGACGTTTAATCCCGTAATTATGTCTTCAAGTACAATAACAGAACTTTATCGAGCTATAAATTTAATAGCCTCTGCTCCTCCTTTACAAAGAAAGGCGCATAGTAGGGATAAAATTGAGAACAGTCTTACAAGGTTATTTACGGCTTTAATAGAAGAGGTAAGTCCTCCTGCTTCTGTGGAGGCTACTAATGGTCTTCAAATTCTTCCTTTAGGTATAGGCATAGGGGGGCCTTTAACTGAATCAGCAACTTCGGTGAATGGTGTAGCAGGTCAGTCATTAGAGTTTATTATTCAAAAAGCAGGAATACCCCCTGTGGCCTCAACAGCAGCTATTCAATTAACGGAGACTAATGTAGCCTTTTCTGCTTTAATTGATGCTAGTGGAAATGGAGGTTATTGTACAGTGACAGAAAGCGGCACATGGCTTGGACAAAGTAATAATAGTAATCTAACAAATATCAACATAGGCAATAGTGGAGGTATTTTATTTGACGATAGTGTTGCAAACTTCGGAGCTTATTATGGAGCAGATTACTCAACAGTAGGAGCACTAAATCCTAGATGGATCCCTGATAAAGCATGGGTTGAGAGCCAAATCCCAGGAGGAGCGAATGGCTTACAGGTTGTAGGAAGCAATTTAGAACTAGGCTCAGCAATAACAAAGAACACAACATTAAGTAGAACCTTTGTTGATTTCTTTGGGGGGGAAGATGTTGACCAAACCATACAATGGTCTAATGGTTTACTTCAAATATTTGTTACAAGCAATGTAACAAATAATAGATTTGGGTATGTAATGGCAGACCCAGAAGTTGGAGATTTGTACTTTGGATACATTGAAGGAGCCACAGGGGATAGACAAGGGTTTAACTTTGGTAAGTTTACTAAATTACAAGTTGTAGACCAAGTAGACAGTAAAGGCCCTGTAGGATTAGCTGACTATAGTACTAATGCTCTAGCTGATGATTTGGCTTATCCTCAAGTTGTAGCGGTTAAGGCCTTACTTAAAAGAACAGAAGTATTAACCTTTAGTTGGGACTCTATAGCTGAAGGAGCAAGCGTTGGGTTTCTAAATGTTATATCGGTAGATAGCTTTACAAGCGCAAGGGCAGCAGGAAAGGCAATACCAAGTACTGCAGTAATCAAGAACATAACTGTAAACCTTCAAGGTTCTAGTTCAGCTGCTGCTGCTGGGAATGTAACTATACAATTACAAAGAAGAGAACCAGGAAATGCAGCGGTCTACACAGCAGGATCGGGGACAAATGTTGCTTCTGCTGATTATACCATAGGAGGTGTACTAGCAGCATTACAAGATAGAGTAGAGAGAACTACAGGAATAGACACAGCAGTAGGAGGAACAACCCCAGTACTTCACGCATATGTATCTGCTATAGGGTTTGCTACACTATCAAGTCTAATTGTGGACGTTGAAATTGAATATTAATTATGGGAACATTTTATTATAGAACACCAGGAGAAGGGACTAGCCCCTTTCAAATGTCCTTGGACAATTGTACGATTGATTTGATTCCTATTTCATCCTTTGATGCTTATAATGAAAACACAAGTTATAGTGCTCAAGATATAGTAGTTTATCAAAGCAATACGTATACCTCATTAGTAGACGATAATGAAGGAATACTTCCAGACAGCGATGAAGAAAGTTGGAAGTTAGAGAATAACTATAAAGCCTGTGTTACTAATGCAGACCAAGCTGAATTAGATGCCTTCGAAGCTAAAGTACTATTAGCGTATGGGGTTATCTCGCTTTCAGAGGTTGAGTATAATGCACTTTCGTAAATATGATTACTGGGTCTGCTATAAATTTCGTATTATTACAGTACATTAAATTATATTAGAATGAAACAAGGGAAGATTATTGCTGGATACGATTGTATCCGAGAGATTAAAGAAGGTTCTACGCCATTAAGCTTGGTTTTAGCTAAGAATCTTAATGCCTTCACTAAGATTGTAGAGGCCTTTACAGCTAAGAAAGAAGCTATCTTTCAGAAGAAAGTAGTGATGAAAGATGGCCAGCCTAAGTTAAAGGAAGAAGTAGAGAAGGCGATAAAGGAAGGAAAGATCAATCCAAATAAAGGAGTTCCTCATGCTTTCTTTGAGTTCCCAAGCACACAAGATGAGACAGAATTCCAGAAGGAAATTGCAGCATTAGAGGCAGAAGAAATTCAAATTAATATGCATGTTGTCTCTATGGGTTCCACTATTTATAGTAATGATATGGGCAATGTCCCTTTAGGCTCATTCTTGAATAGTACAGCAAGTGCACTTTCTCCTACAACCCTATCTATACTAATAGATTTAGGGATACTTATTGATTAAGCTATGCAAAAGATACCAACCATAGAGGAAATTAAGAAGGTCATGTCCCGAAAGGGGCATGCTTTCTTTGAATCAGGAGAGTTCAATCTCAACCTAATAGGAATCAGAAGTGCTACTAGTATTTCGGATTACTTTGATGATCTATTTGTGGTTGTGTATAAGGCTCAAGGCCTCTGGAGAAGACAAGTATATGCTTGTACAACTGATCCAGGAGAACATTGGCTATTGAACCCCTTGAATAGGGATGGAACTATTATAATGGTACCCGGGCAATATCGAGGAGCTTTCAAGTTGGGATTACATGGTAGAACCAGTAAGCTTGGTCCTTATGATGCGCTAGAGCAAGTTAAGCCTATTGACTATGTTCGAGACAATAGTAGAGACAGCGTTCTCCACTTCGAATTGATGAAAGATCCAGCTAATATATTCTCAGCAATAGCTAAGACTAATATCCACAGGGCTTCCAAATGGAAACGTTTATTGAATATTGGAAAGTATTCTGCTGGCTGTCAAGTAATTCAGAAACCAAAGGATTTCGAAGCCCTCATAGGACTATGTAGGGCTCAAATAAACGAGAAGCATGGTAATGCTTTCACGTATACGTTACTTAAAGAGATTGATTTCTATGAAAAAGACTAGATTTAAATTAGCACTTGTTTCTTTTATCTGCTTGATGATAGTTATAGGAGTTGCTATGTTCAAAGATATGGAAAGTATTGCTAGTCAAGCTTTGGCTGGTGTCATGGTAATTGTCCCTGTCTTCATTGCTGGAGATAGTTATCGTAAATCAGATAAGGATGAACCAAAGAGTATTTAACGCCCTTGTTGCATTATGTACAGCAGTTATTGTTGTGCTATGCATGCGCTTCTTTTACACAAGCGCCCCTATAGAAGAAGAAATTAACGTTCATGTGATAAAGGCTGATTCCTTGGTTCACATAATTGATTCCTTGGGTCTCATAGTAGTACAAGATAGTTTGTTGCTTGACGCATATAAAACAAAGCATTATGAAAAGATTGATTCTATTAAGCATATGTCTACTTCTGACCTATACAGGATTTGGGCAAAGGGTCGACACCTTAGACTTGACTCCAGCGAAAGCGTACATAGAGCCCCTTAGTGGTGATACATGTTTCTGTTGGTGTGGAGATGCTCTTACTCGAATTACTGAGTATAAGATACAAGCAGAGGGTTGTGATTCCTTAGAGATACTATACGTAAGTTCTTTGGAAACTTGTAAGGAAGTGAATAAGCAGCGTGAGTATGAAGCCTTTGAGCTTCGACTAGCTAATAAGGATAAGGATACAGAGATCAAAGGATTGAAGCGAAAGGTCAAAAGGGGGAAGTTGATAAGTAGAGGTGGCCTTGGCCTTGTTGTCATAGTATTATTAATAGTTATTTAGTATGCAGCTAACAGTAAAAGTAATAGAGTGGAATGACGGTGGAGACCTTCCACAGGATCTTATAGTAGATTCTATCGATATAGGAGGAGTTGTGGCTAACACTGTAGCAACGGCAACTGAACTTGTTTCCGATGATACCAGTGTTGAAGTAGCTGTAACACATGCAGGCTACTATCCATATACTGTTACTATCGATAATGTATTCAAATCTGATCGAGAGATAGTCATTCTAATGGCTCCTATTGATACAAATCTAGGTAGTGCAACCTATCAGAAGCCTCACCCGAGGTTCTTTTACTTTGCAGACCCATGTTCTTTCAATGTAACTGTGTACTCAGCTTCTTCATTTACTGGAGAGACTACATGGTACTTAGGGAATGCCCTACAATCGGCTTTGGATAATGCAAGTAAATTTACGTACCAAGCCCCAGCCATCGGTGAATACCAAATAAAGATGGCCAGTAAGACATATCGAACTGATCCTACTACAAAGCTTACTACTGTAGCCTGGTTAAGGCAGTGGGCCAATTCAGAGGATGTTGCATATGTCTTCCCCGATCAAGCAATTGGAGAGGGAGAGACAGGTAATACTGTCATTAGTACTAATACAGATGCAAGTGATCTGGTTACGTACCTTGCTTCGGAAGAACTTACAAACATCACAGTTGTAGAATTTAGACCGACGATCGATCTAGTCTTCTCTACACCAACTGATGTACTTAATGATGTTAATTGCTATGCCTTGTATGAGGAAGCAACAGTAACACCAACTGTAGTATTAACTAGGCCTCTTTCAGATGAGGCCCTGCATACACTTACTTGGCAAGTAATTGATCCAAGAGGTATCGAGGTAGTTTTAACACAAAGCGTATTCTCTTTAGCTCTGCCAGCAGCATCGATGGCTATCACTTTCCCTTTAGCAGAATTGGGTACGTATACGATCACAGCAACGGTTGATGACATAGTATGTGGTACATCCTTTGTACAGACTGATACATTACAAACCTGTAACTTCGCTGTTGTGGAGACTACTGGTACATGTGGAGAGTTCACATTGTACAACCGAAGCCCATCATTCTCTATGGATTACGATGTAAGCCTAGTAGGTGGAACATTGCCTAGCGAGTACAATGGTACACTTCCTACAGGGGAGGCTTTAACTTTCACACTAGTTGATATCGGTATACACCTTATCGAACTTAATTGGATAGATGCTGATGAAGTTGAGCAAACAATGACCTTAGTGGTGAACAATTTCTGTGTATTATGGGATTGCCTCGCTGGGTACATAAATGAAACATTATGTAATCCTGAGAACCTTTGTGATCCATGTCCGGATTCATTAAGATTGAACCAAATGGTTCTGTTCAATATGACTTACTCAATGAAGTTACATAAGGAATATACCTTTAATAACTTCTATACCACCTTAGATGAATCTAAGTTGGCTGAATTCCAAACAATTAATGCTCTTGCAGATAAGATACGAATCTTCTGTGAGAAATTGAATTGTGCAGGCCTTTGTGCTACATTCACTCATGCAAGTAAACAATTTACTTTCGGAGTGGGATCACCTAGTGCCAAGACTTGTAGTACTTGCGGAAGTACCGCAGGCTGTGGATGTTCATCATCCACTTCACCTTGTACAACGTGTAGCTAATGGGCTTTGAAGTACCAAATCCGTTTAAAGTAAACCCATCCCTCGATGATGAGTTGTTTGCAGCAACTTGGGAAATTATCGAAGAAGAAGTGATGCGTCTACTTGAGATAGGCTGGGCAGCTTCCTTAAAAGGAGATGCTACCACAGCTGTCAAGAATTATCAAGCAGCTAACATATACTTCTACTTTCTCTATCTTGCCCAGGCAGCTAGAGCAAAGTTGCATATGATAGGCTATTTGAACGAAGGTTGTAATGCTGGTACAGTTGACTGTGCTTACGGCCTCACATGTATAGAAGATAACCTCCCTTGTTTATCTACTTTCTTCGACACCGATTATAAAGAGGCTTGGGATGCAATCCTGAACCTCTTTGGTGTCGATAGAGATACTGACAATTGTGATGATTGTTGTGTAGGAATAGGAGAGATGGTAATAGAGGATCCAAATGATTGCATTGCTTTCATTATTGGACCTTGTATAGAAGATGAAGTTGAGGTAACAGATCCTCCTACTCCGGTACCACCGACAGGAGAATTTGCCCCTTGCGAGTTCGTCAAGATTGAATTTACAGAACCAGCCGGAGACGGTGTTTATGATAGTTGTAGTTAATAGATAGATTATGTCCGGAGAACCAACCAAGTTTACAGAAAAGCAATCCTTACTAGATAAGATAATAGAAAGGGTGTTTACCAATACTAGCTTTGCTACTACAGCAGCAGCTATACAGGCGAATGCTTGTGATATTGTGGAGTCCTTATGGGATAAGGGCACCTTTGCAGCAAATATAACTGATGTTACATATGCTGAATTGGAAGCCTTGGTATTAGCAGAGACGGTAGTACCTCTTGCATATTACCGTATTACTGATTACCAAACGATCCATCTGATTTATGGAACAACGGCTGAGTATAACAATACCTCAGTTATCTTTGATATCGGAGATAATACAACTGCTGCTTTCACACCTGAGACAGAGCCTTTGATTATACAGGCTCGGAATACTACAACCTTCTTTCCTCAAGCAATTTCAGAGGCTTATCCAGAAGATAAACTTCTCTATGATTTCACGGCTAGTACTACAGAAGATGGCCTTATATCTCGCCCAGGGCTTATTACTTATCGAGAGAATATCACAGATAGTTTATCTGCGTACTTCGATTGGCGAAATACTTTGAATAGAAGGTATCTTTCGGACCAATCGATAGACTTCGCTGCTTGGGATACATATGCTGGTAACCTTTCAGATAGTATGGATTGGACACCTACTACTAATCATGCGCTTCCTAAGTGGGCAACGCAGATAGATGGCTCTGATCAATTCAATGCAGGAGGTTTTGTTACTATTGCCGATCAAGGAGGAAGAGATTTCTTAACCTTTGTAGGCTATGAAGAGGAAGTAATAGAGACACTTGCCTGGACTACTCCTTACTACAAGAACATTCATATTGCAGAGAATCACTCAGCAATTCCTTATACAGGATCAGGAAACCCATTACCAGTGCCTAACCCTACACAATTTGATAGGAATGCAAATGTGGTAATCTTTGCTCATTCTGCTTATGATATTAAGATAGGAAACAATTGTAATGGTATCACCATGACAGCTAGGGATTTCCGAAATATAGAGATAGGCTCTACTAATCAGAATATATACTTTGGAGGAGTAGAAGCTGGTCCTATTTACACAACATCACCAGACGAGGCAAACTTTAAATCGGAGTTTGAGAACATTAAGATTGGGAACAACAACCTTAATATCGCTATGGGAGATTATCAACGTTGGGTTACAATAGGAAGCTCTAATAACGGTGTTGCTATATCAAGACATAGCACTGCGATAGAAATTGGTGACGGTAACGCTAATGTCTTCATGGCTAATTGCCATAGGGTAACCATTAAGAACCATAATTCAGATGTTCTAATGAACCAACAAGGAGGCCTTCTTGTAGGATATGGAAATAGTAACCTAAGACTAAATGTATCATCTAACTTTGATGCTATTTATCTTGGTCATGCTATCCCACCATTCTCTTTAACTGGTAGTTCCTACACAACTCTTCTATCGCCTACGTGTAGAATACATAATGGTTGTTCTAACCTCGTTATACATGTTAGTGATAACTTTGATATTAGATCAAAGACTACAGATGTCCTCTTGGATCAATGTAATAATATAGAAATTGGTGTCGACTGTCAGAATATAAGTATGACAAACGTCTTCAATGGGTTTGTTGGAAGGTATTGTATTGATATTAATATTAAAGCCCTTACAGTAAGTGGATCTGGTGAGATTCTTATTGGTCAAGGGTGTACAAATATTGCTGTAGCAGGGTCTACTATTGACATAGGCGCTTCTTGCTCTAATATAGTACTGATTTCAAACTGTATTGATGTTACAATTGGTAATACTTCTAGTGAAATTTATGCAACTTCTGCGGAAGGTTTGTCTATAGGAACTGGATGTTCTGATATCCACCTTAGGGCCTCTAATAGAAATACAATTGGAAATGACTGCTCTAATATATTCTATGAAGATTCAGATGATAACATCGTAGGGCAAGGCTGTACGAAGATCTCCTTTAATAATATAGGACTTAATTACAAGTTCAGTCTTTCTAACTTGTTTACTAATTTCTTAATGGCTTTTAGTACACAAGGATACTCGGATGGTAGATACCCTTCTGGTAAGTTACCTTGGTTAGCTGCAAACTATGGCCTTCTTGCGCCTTCGCTTATGGCTAGGGAGAACTTTCCAGACGCATCCTTTGATGGAAGCCATAATAATACTATAGGGCATAATTGCCAAGAGATATACTTTGTAACTAGTAATGGGAACAACATTGGAAATGGAGTAGAATTCTGTTCTTTTGGTACTAATGGGTACTTAGGAACCGATAATTATTCTATAACCTTTGATACTACTACAGGTGTAGATAATGGTTATGTGCAAGCAACTGTTCTTGCTGATTATGTTTTCACTGGAAGAAACTGCGATGATAATAGTCTTGGCACTAAAGCAAATAATATATACTTCGATGCAGGCTTTGCCAACCCAAGTACATTAAATACCATTGGTGTTGGGGTAGGAAATCTTACAATTCAAGCAACTGGACAGCTTACACAATGTTCGATACTTGTACCAGGAGATCCATTAACTATAAATAGTATAGCGTATACTGATATTCTGTGTAATTCAAGAGATGGCTCTGGGGAACGTTGGTATAGTGAAGTGAATACATTAGACTCTACGGATGCAGGGTATGGTAGATTTGAACAACCATAATATATGTTACATAAACTTGTCGATAAGGTATTTGTTATCAATCTTCCTGCTTCGAAAGAACGGGAAATCGAGATAGCAGAGCAATGTTTTAAGCATGGAGTCCATTATGAACGCTGGGAAGCGATAGATGGAAGAGAGAAGAAGGTAGAATGGCATGAAACTAGGTACGCAAAGAACCTCCATGGTTGGACCCAAGGAGCAGCAGGCTTAGTTCATACTACAATAGCTTTGATCAAGCATGCAAAAGAAAAGGGATACAAGAGTATACTAATTCTGGAAGATGATATTATCTTTAAGCCTAAGATCTTCGAAGAGACAGAGAAAGGTTTCAAAGGGCTTCCAGAGGATTGGGAACTCTTTCACCTATGCTCACAGAACTTTAGGGTTCCAAGGAGATTAGGTAAACGGCTAGTTCGCTTAACTGGTGCTTGGTCTTGCCAAGCGTATATGGTTAGTGAGCGTGCTTATGATGAGTACTTAAGTTGGTTAGAATTGTTAGATAGACCAATAGATGCAGTAACTAGTGGAGTCTTCCACCCGAAAGGTAATAGCTACTCTCTGTTTATCCCACAGATCATAACCAGACCTAATGACTCCACCATACGAGGACAATTTATGAATTATAAAGTAGAATAACATGGCAAGCTTTAGAACAATAGAATGGTTCTTTATCATTACTAAAACCGCAGCAAATAAGGGATTACGTTTACGTACAGGCGATAGACCTGAGACGACAACCTTTGCAGATTTGTTGCACTCTAGTACCATGAGAACAGAGTCGAAACATAGGGCCAAGGACGACACAGGAGCGTTTAGCCCAGATAACAATGGGCATGTAGTACTCGCTACAGGGGCTCAGGTTAAAGACTATGAAGCTCAATCCGTTGATAGAAGTAAAGTAGTTGCTCCTGATCAAGTTACAGAGGTTTCTGGTAGTGCTCAAACAGTAGGAGGAACTGAGATGGCTCCAATTTCTGTTGTTAAGGACAGTGGACAGACCCGTAGGAATAGCTTTATACTTGGGTTTGGTTCAGAGTTCTTAACCTTAATTGATACTATTATCTCAAAATTACTTCCTCCAGGAGGCACAACAGGCCAAATGCTTGTTAAATCTACAGATAACGACTATGAAACTGAATGGACAGACCAATGCTGTAACAACGTAGTAAGTAATGTTCTTTCCATCGCAGAAGATATTCCAGACGATGCAGATATTGTATGTATGTATGATACAACGTCTTTTATTGGGCAAGCGAGATCGGATGCTCAGAATTTAATGGAGACTTGGTTTACAAATTATATCTCTTCCAAGCTTTCCTTTCAAGGGAGCTTAATTCAACTTGAAGGTAACCAAACTCAAGCAGAAGAAGCTTGGTTATTGTTGGTAAATAAATATATCGATGAGACACAAACCTGGGAAGCTACAAGAGTACATAAAATTTGGAAGCCAGACGGCCTTGGTAGTTATACTAATGAGCCTATTGCTGCTATTACAGATCCTGTAAATAAGAAAGCAGTAATAATTATCTTTATTGATGAAGCTAATAGTGTATACCACAGTGATACTGCTGGTTCTATGCAAGATCCACCAACACAAGCCTTTAAGGATGATTATGTTGATTTTGTCAATAACCAACATGCAAAGTTTGACTTCTTTAGAGCTATTCTTTATGGGGTGCAATCTGGAGGAGCTGCTGGAAGTACCGCTAACTTACACTCCAATGTAGTCCAATCGATCGAACTAAGTACACTGGTTGCTGCTCCATTCTCATACTCAGTAGCTAATGCTGCTGGCTTTGTTGGTACTGAACTTGATTTCATTACCGCTGATAACTTCTATGAACAAGCAGTAGATGGTGCAAGTCCTACAGGGTACGCCGGTTTACGGGATCTTGGTTGGACATATGTAGTAGATATGCCAAACGGCAGTGTAGATTCTGTAACTAATAGTCAATTTGCAGCGGATATCGAGAATGCGCTATCCGGTGGTGATGGTACGAAGACGATTACTATCACTAGTACGATAACCTTAGAAGACGGAACAATAAAAGCAAGTACAATTAGTTTTGATGTTCCAATTTAAAGTCTTAGCTTTATGAAATATTGCGGGGTAGAGAAGCGGCATCTCGCCAGGCTCATAACCTGGAGATCATTGGTTCGAGTCCAATCCATCGCAACTATACTTGAATTGTGAGAGATTTTCAGGTAATCATAGATTAATTGTCGGTAATTAATTTAGTTAAACAGAAGCCATATGAGGTCCCTATCATATGGCTTTCTTTGTTTGAAAGGTCAAATTTTAAGGGTAACGCCATTACTGACGCTACCCTTAATAATTACCCGTTCTTTACCTCAGAGACATTCACTCGAATCTCTTGAGCTTTGTTCTTAATTTCCATCATAGCTTTACGAACTCTCGTTCCTGCTGCTGCGTTTCCTTTGTCGTAGAACTTCTTGAAGTCTGCTTCCGACTCCACTACTAGGGCTAATAATTTGTTGTACTCTTCCATTATATTATTTAATTTAAATTGATTACGTAATTTGTTTCCATACTCTATCATTCCTTTATCTATTTCTCTACAAGATAGACAAGTAGGAAGAAGGCATTGTTGAGCAGGGTTGTTAGAGCTATGCCTTACCCATTTCCTTACTCCTTCACAATAACGAAAGAGTATGAAGTCCTTTCTTTTGGGCCTTGGTGTGTCCTCTATTTCTTTAAGTAATTTATCTAGCTCTTCCCAAGTTATAGGTCTCCACGTTTTAGCCATTACCAGGTAATTTCTCTTTGTCCTGTTTCCTTCAAGAACTTATTAGCTGTTGCGAAATGATCACAACCAAAGAACCCGGCCTCCTCATGCAGAGATACAGACTCCGCTTCTGGGTGTGCTGCTTCTAATACCAAATGAGGAGTAGGAGCATCTAAACCGTGTGTAGCTTGTAGATATGCAGACTTCGCAGCCATTCCCCAAAGTAAGAATACCTTGGGCTCTTCATCAAGAACAAGCTTACGGATAACCCTAAGTGTAAACCATTGCCATCCTATCTTCTCATGAGACAAAGGCTTTCCTTTCTCTACAGTCAATACTGTATTCAACAATAATACACCTTGTAAGGCCCATCGTGTTAAATCTCGTTCTCGAATCAACTCTAGTCCATCGTGTACACTTGTTTCTACTTCCTTTAATATTCCCTCCAAAGAAGGCGATACATAGTAAGGATCATGAGTAGAGAAGGCTAAGCCATCTGCGACATCTGGAGTACAATCTGGATCAAGACCAATGATTACTACCTTTGTATCTTGGAATGAAGTAAGTCTAAAGGCTCTAAAGGTGTCTTCCTTTGATGGATATACCTTGACCCCGAATGCTTTCCTTCTCTTCGTTACAAATTTAGCAACCTTCTTCATTTCAGGCTGTATAAATAACTTGCCTATCTTCCTGAACCAAGAGTACCCAAGGGTGTCTCTAAGTTTCTTCTCTGCGTTTGTGAGCATCTATTATTGCTTTAAGGTTAGGTTTACTGTAGTCTGGCCCTTTCATGACCTTACCGTCTCCCCTGTAGAGGATAAACTGATCAGGTGACTTCTCTTCATAGAAGCAATCTGGTCCATCTTGTCCGGTTCTCTCGTCGATTATGTCCTCAGCTTGTCTTCTGGTTTTACAGAGCTTACTCATATTCGAACGGTGTACTTCACAGTTCAAGTTATGCTTTAAGTCTTGTAGGCCATGTATCAGAAAACCACCGTTTAATATGTATTGAATATCCGTCAAAGCATCGGCAATCTCTACTAGATCACCATTCAATACAGCATCAGCATATTCATCTACCTCTTCTCTTAGTAACTTGATCCTGAGAGCCATAACCTCTGCTGAGGCTAATCCAGGTGTTTCTGCTATAGGGTGACCGAAGACCCTGTGAAACTCTTCTACTTGTTTAATACTACTCATATATTTAGTTATTATGTGCAATTAAATGAAGTACCCATATAACAGCTGCAACAGGATACCATTGCCAAGGCATATCAAAGCCATGTATAAGGAGGCAAGCGATAAACAATGTCATACTGTTACGTTTTCGTTAGCCATTGTCTTTCTATACTGGAGGAACCCTCTGAAGTTTCCACACCAGCCTTCTTCTTCTTCCCACATACCTCCTGTTTCATCAGAAGAGGGATAAGTTTGTGTATACCTGCTATACTCCCAATCGCTCATACATTGAGCAACGTGTTCGAATGGACTAGCATGCAATGGAGGCCCTTGGAGACGTTCAAACAACTTGATATCAGCCTCATAGTCATCTTTACCCTCAAAGTTTCCATAAGATACCCTGGCACATCTGGCTATAGCTATCTTGATCTTATATTCTTGAAGCATGCTATTATACATATTCGTCATCTCACTAGGAGCAGTGGAGAACTCAGGTACAGGCACTCTATGATCTTCTATCCTATCCCCAAATGGAATATGCCACTTACCAGCTTTCAACGTTGTAGGAGCACTCTCATTACGAGCATCCCACATAGATTCAGCTAAGGCTTGGATATGGATTTCAGCTGGAGAAGTATTGTTCTTAAGCCAATCTAAGTCTGTCCAGTTGCGAATTTCAGAGACATCGGAACCTAGAAGAGAATGTTTAAATTTCTCCATATGTGCAAGGGCATCCTTCTTGCTTCTATATTCTTGTCCAAATAGCTTATATTTAGGACACCTAAGGTGAAAGAAGTTCTCATATTCTGTAGCTGTCACCAAGCAAGTATACCACTGGAAAGGCTCTAAGAGTCTATTAGTGAGTTGTTTGGTTGCGCCTTGTTTCATCATAGATTCAGCAGTAAGGCAACTATTATTTCTAGTCGCTAGCCATAGTCTACGAGATTCCTCAAGCTCTGCTCCTTCTAAATAGTACTTACCTTGCATTCCTTTATGTACTTTCTGGAAAGCGATGGGAATGAAGGGATCTTCCTTCACTGCTGCTATCATCTTCTCTGCTGGAATAGCTCTACTAGATGCAGCGTTTCTACTGAACATCCTATGTGTCATTACCTCAGCATGGATCATCCTCGGATAAGTGAGAACATACGTTGTTATCCTTTGGCCAAATTCATTCTTGCTATCAGCCACAATGGTAGCCTCTATTCTTTTCTTCTTCTCTTCCATATAAAATTATTACAGTGTTTATATTTCCCGTTTATGGTGTGGACCATTAATCTTCTTCATATAATATCTTTTTCTCTTAATCGTTCTAAGACATCTTCTTCTAAGTTATCATAGAACCAATCTATGTTTTTAATACACCACTCGACATAATCAGGATCTTCCTCTATAACATCCTCTAACATCACTCCTTGGTGTTTACCAAAAGCCATTTCTTCTCTAAGTGTCATAATATCTTCTTTACTTTCTCAACTAATTCTTCGATGGTACCTGAGTTCTCGATTACATGATCAAACCCCTCATAGCTATCTAAGGCGGTTTCTGATTCGTGTTCATCCTTTCTTACTATAACATAGTCTCCATCTCGATAAATAAGATTATCGGGACCAAGATACGTAAATGCATCATACCCTCTGGCATCGTGTTCTGCAACACAATCTTTGATGATTTCGTCCCCAAATCTATCTTTAAGCGTGTAGGTCTCTCCGATAACAGGGACAACATCTCGATTCACTCTAATCAACAAACCCCCTCTAGCCTTGATAGCCTGGGCTTCATTTGGAAACCTGACATCTGTGATGATCCATCTAGAGGCTTCTTGTCTATACTGAAAGTCAGCTCTTTTTCCATTACTTAAAATCTTACCAGGAACAAACTCTTGATAATCAGCAAACAAAGCATTTACCCAGATATTAGGATGTATGATCCGTCTACCACATTCAGTACCTAGGAGTTGAAGGAGTTTTCGAGGGGTTAACTTAATAAGATTGAGGCCCTTCTTCTCTTTAATAGTGTTATAAGGCTCAAGTCTATATTGATAACTGTCACCAATTACTATACACACTTTCCAGTACCACCACTCCTCACCAAGTTCCTTCTCTTTAAATTCTCGATCTTCTAAGTCAGCTCTAGTACATCCTATAAGTAGACAGACTATATCCTTGAGCTTATCAGCATACTTCTTGATTTGGTATTCGAAGACATCCAATTCATTAGTATACCTAATATTTGCATCATAAGTATCTAACATATGTTGCATTAATAACTCCGTAACAGGTGTAGCTGTAGATGTTAATATCTGAATAAGTCTACCTACGGTGTCTTTCCCTGAGTTTATTTTACCTGAGATACCAATTAAATTATTACCATTCTTCATCATCTTCTTCTTCAATTTGTTTAGTGATCCATGGAATAGGCTTAGTACCCATCAAAGGTTCCTCCTTAGGCCAACTCCTCAATAAGAAGATTAGGCGAAAGGCTTCGTGGTATTTAATTATCCCTTTATTTAAGCCATATGCGTTGACAAATTGAGTCAATACTACGCTAGGTAGTGTATTTAAATTGGCTTCGTCTACGAGCTTCTTTGCTGCCTTAGGGCCTATGCCTTTCCTGGCGATATAAGTTCCCCCTTTCTTAGGCCCTGTTTTGTACGTCTTCGTTACCCGTTCACCGCATCCCATAATATTATCGGTAGAATCCCCAGATAGTACTTGAGCCCAAAGAAGTCGATACCCTTCATCATTACTTACATCCCGCATTTCCTTGGTTTCCCAATTCCAATGGCGTCCAGCTTTCTGCTTGATATCCTTATCCTTAGAACACATGATGAAGTCTCTACTTCCAAATATAGTAAGCGCGTCATCTGCTTCCATGTGTTCTAATTGATAGAATCCATATTCCTCTATAAAGTACTCTCGAATTTGGTGGAAGAACCTAGGCAATACAGTCTTAGGTCTATTTCCTTTATACTCTATAGAAGATAAAGCGGTTCTGAATACCTTGGCCCTCGGAGGAGAGAAGAATCCCATGTATTCACTTGTAAGGGTTTCCCTTCGAAGTGTCTGCATGAAATCATCTATCTTTGCTTTAGTCTCATCCCAGGTTAATTCTTCAAAACTTTCGGCAGAGGAAGAAACACCAGAAGAGAACCCCTTTGAGAGGTCTCTTACTTTCTTCTTGGAATAGGCTATTTGATACTGAATGATATCTGCATCAATTACAGCTACCTTTCCATTGCTAGAAGTTGTCATTTGGTAGTTTCTTAACGGTGAAGTTTCTATCTTTACTAGGCGCGAGAGCAGGAATTGCTAAATGTAAACCTTGTTTTACTAATTGATTATTAGTAATATCCACATTGTTCTTAATCAATTCATACGAAAAGACTGCTTGAAAGTCTTGTAGCTTTTGATATTGGTAATAATGTTGCCCCATAGTTGCTTTATAGTTCTCTAATCCTGAAGAGGCTCTACTTACTGTAATAGTAAGAGGCGTCTCTAGTTTTCCAGCTTCACTAGTTATTCTTACAAGGGTATCAGCTAAAGCACTTCCATGAAATTTATCTAGTCTCATTTGAAGGATAGCATATGTTTTAGGATTAGTGGTAGATCTTAGAATCGCCCTTACTTTCGGAAAGATAGCGCCATAAGACTCTGCATGGTAGTATTGAAGATCTACAAGATAACCAGTAAGTTCTTGTTTACATTCATACTGCTTCTGTCCCTTATTAAACCTAAGTGTAGGTAAGGGTTGATCTGGTGGAATAGAGTTAGACTCAGCGGTAAACAAATCTATGTAGACAAATGTCAATCCTTTGAGGTCTACAGGCTTTGCTGGTTCAACCTTCTCCACAGGGGCTTCAACGGCTAACTGTTCATGTGGTGGCTCTATCAGTGGAACCTCACCATTTACTATTAGCTCAGTAAGACCAACCAGTTTAAGGAGATCAAGTAAGAAGTAAGTAAGCTTACCATCAATTGTTTTAAACCGTACTTCTCGATTCCCTCTTAGTTCCTTCAATATACGAGAAGGAACTAAGAGTTTAGCTTGTTCTTGGGCTACCCATAGAGGCAGTTCCTCGAACGTTAAATTCAGTGTACTCATTAGGTATTAATTATTTATTGGCAATATTCCTTGAATAACCTTTGTCTAGTTGGGTTATTCAAGATTCGAGGATCATCCTCTTTAAGTAGTATGAATACTAGCTTTCTTTCTTCGGTAGTATCAACAGGAATAAACAAAGGTGCCGGGGGTTTACTGATGAATAGATTATGATCATCTGGGATGACCACAGTTCCTCTAGCAAAGCCTCTTACCTTATTTCCTGTTAATACATCTTGGAAAGCTTTCCCATACATATAAAAACGATTATCGATATCCCATAAACTCTTTCCTTCACTAAGGATGGTATCGTGTATCTCTGCTTCTAGTCGTATGGGAAAGTCACTAATATCAATAGGCTTCATTGATTCTACAAAGGGCATAAGAAAGGCCTTTATAGCTTGTAACATTACATTACGTTGTTCTTGAATAATCGTCTGGTTATAGATATCCTGACCATTGATAAGTTTGTCCCGAGGCGTACCAGCGGATTTAGGGTTTCGAAGGACTCTTAAGCCTGTCTTCATATCCGTCAAGAAGTATCGTTGCTTTCCTTCAATATTATGAGGCTTAAATTGATACTTCTCTTGGTTATGATACTTCTTTGCTTTGATCTTCTTCTTCCCAAATTCATAGTATTCGGGTCTCCTTGCGTTTTCTAAGCGTATTCTTCTAATATAAAGAGGAATTTCTACCCTTCTAAGTTCTTCCAATTGATACATTTCTATTGTGTTTGATATACCTTTTCAGTTATGTGCTTTGAAACAGCAGCTAGTGTCATTTCTTTAGCTATTGTACTAGTAAATGTAGGCATCCTTGCTTTACCAAACAACACATCCAAATAAGCTGCGTCCTCTATAACTGGTATATCCTTCAAAGAAGGATCAGAAATTAGGAACTCTTTATACAGCCTTGCTCCCCCTTTCCAAGGTGTTTTATTCCTAGGAAGAAGGATATCAGGGTTTATAACTAATCGAAAGGCGTCAGGCTCTACTTTTCTACCAATCCTGGAGCAAGCTAAAACATATTCTATTTGCCCCGGAGATACACATAGACAAACTAAAGGCCTAATAACACTGTCTACTCTTAACCAATATCCATTACTCATTACTTCATTTGTTCCTACTTGTACACATTGTCCAAGAAAACCAAAGGCACTTATATATGTTATATCGCAGAAAGTAGCAGCAACACCATCAGTCCTATGAGAATACAGAAAGTACTCTGCTGCTTCTTGGTATGTAGTACGCCCATATACATTATCTATAGAAGGAAAGACAAAAGGAACATAAGGTCTATGCCCCTCTATATTTAAATTTAAAGCTTGTACTGGTATAAGAGATTTACGTTTACACAAAGTTTTAGGTACAAGAAGCTTCTTAGTTAGTGGCCCTCTGTGTCGTCCTGAAAGTGTCATATTTCTATCTCAGTAAAGATTAAACATGATTCATATCGAAGCTTAAAGGGTACATCTCTTAAATCCATAGCTACTTTATAGTTAGTCATATAATTATTAAAGATTTGTACCATCTTCGAACCTATTTCAGCTCCAATATGAGAAGTTGCCTTCATTGAACAAGCAAGATCCCCTACCTCGTTATCATGAAATAGAGTCTCTTTGTACCTCTCTGCTCGATCAGGAGTAACTGCATAGATTTGATAACTCTCTACAGTCATTCTACCATCGATAAAGATTGCCGGTTTTGTAGCTCTTTGGAATTGGTTCTTTTCATACCAACTAGCAAACATATCTGCTCTTGCTTCCATATTGTCGAAACCGGAAAACACAATATTTGTAAGAGGATCACCATATTTATATCTTCCCATTAGCTCAACCTCTTCTCCTCCAGAGAAGTCCTTTACCAACTCTTGGACAACCTGTGCTTTGCTTTTCCCTATAGAAGATGTAGGATAGCATTGGCCTCCCATGTTTGTATACTCTATGAAATCGTCATCGTACACCTTCATAGGAATACCTTGACGCCCTAGAAACATGGCTAGCCAGGAACCTATTCCTCCTACGCCTCCTACCGTTACAGCAGGGAAGTTATTTGAGAACCAGATACAATCCTTGAATCTGGCTCTATAGTTATCATCAGTCATAAGGTAATTCGGGATTTATACTTTGCATTTCTAATACATCTAAAGCGTCTTCAATTGCTTCCCATATAGTAAAGTCAGGGCCGTTTCTGTTTACTAAGGCACCACGAAAACCATCAAGAAGTCCATCTATAGTTTCTCGTTGCTCTGCTTCTGCAAATACCTTTGGAAAGAAGGCGATTAAAGAACGCCTATAATTACTTATATCCTGCTCTCTTTCAACTCTGTGTAGTACCTCTGTAAGAAGGTCTTCTGATAGCATATCCAAAGCAAGCCACTTTGCACATAATTGAGAGATTTCAAGGTTAGTCATAGCTACATCCATAAGACTATCTTCATACTTCTTCTTTTCGATGTCTTGTTTAGTGTTATACCATCCAAATTCTTGTTTAGGCGCTTCATCAATCTTAGTAAACTGCTTCTGGAACCAATCCTCTACAGGGGCTGTCTCAATCTTCACATCACATGAAATAAGAATAAGCTTCTCTTTTCCTTTGATAATAGAAGAGATTTCTGCCCCTGTTTCATCCTTATGCGTCAGTCTTCTATCTTCCTCCTTTGCATGGATAGCAATCTTAGCCGAATACTTCTTTCTAAAGTTCACGATCAGAGACAAATAGTAAAGGAATTGCGAAGCATTGCTATGTAATTCATTCATATCTGTCATGGAGAACGCGGTATCCATAACATGATGAGAATGCACATGGCCCATCATCCAAGCAGGAGACTCCATTATTTGTGGGTAAATCTCCATAATATCTATGATACTAGTCCCAATACTATACTCGGTAGCACTGTGGCTACCTATATGTAAAGGAAAGACAGCATGCACATTTATTACAAGTGTCTCTGGATCAGCAATTGAGCCCTCTTTTATTTCGTAGATTAGAACGCCACTCCATTCATTATTTCCTACTTGTTTATGTAGGAAATCTACTTGCTTCTCAAAGGAAGAAAGAGAGAGGATCGTCGGGCAGGCTTTGTGCGTTATCGTTGACAGTTGCTTCGTTGGTTTCGTTGTTGCATAGCCAGCGAAGTCTAGCTCTTTGGTCTCTCCTATCTGGGATTTCCCCTGCCCTTTCTTTCTCGGATACTTCCCTTTCAACTCCGAAGGCCTTACTATCTTCGGCACTTTTAATTTCGAGGCCCGATGGGATGTTTGAGATCGCTGCTCCTTTGTATTGTATTTCTTCTTGGTTTTCATAAGAATATGTTAGTAAATATTTGTTAAATGTGGTTATAATGTACTTAGCAATAGTTGGCTCAGCGTGTGTATATTCTTGCTCCTTTGCTACCTCTTCTTGTTTTGGCTTTAGTATGGTACGAACAACAGCTTTTCCTTTGAATATAAGAGCTGTAGGCCCTTTATGCCTCTTCTTTGCTCTCAACCATAGCTTTAACTTATGGTATTGTGAAGCAGCTGTAACAAATAAATTATTTACCATAACACCTTTAATTATACTTGCAGCAAGTAATTGTTTACGTAACTCCTCTCCTTCGGCCAATACTATCTTAATGCTTGTATTGCCTGAGTATTTGTATGTAAGAAGAGGAGGTTGAATACGTGCTTGCTTTAGAAACGCCTTGATACTTAATCCCTTAGCATCACTTGTATCAACTGCTGCTGGTAGTCCGATCGTACTAAGTAGTATATGAGGTGTGCCTGCTATTGACTCCCATTCAAGATATGGTTTAAGGTGGTATAGAAAGGTTTCAAACGTGTCCCAAGTGAAATCACTACGCAACATTGTCATTAACATGTGAATAGGTGTATTGATACCACCAAGGCAAAAGGTATTAAGAAAGTTATAATGCTTAGGAGAAAGATGAGAGTGGCCATAACCAACTAGCTCTTCTTCTAATGTAAGGGTTCCTCGCATACCTTGTAACTCTGCCATCATATGTATATGTTGATTGCCATTAAGTGCTATATAAAACCTAACATAGAGATCTCGAATTAAGTGAGATTCCTTTTCGTTCTTTATTGTTATTTCTCTAAAGCGAATAGTAACATATACTCCTGTTATTTCCTGTATAATATCTACATTCCTTTCTCCAAATAATGGGTTACACAGATCTTTTACTTTCTTGGTAACTAAAGCTTTTCTACTTCGTATGTAGTTCATAATAGTCAAATAAAAAGGGGTTCCTACATTGCTGCAAGAACCCCTTTGGTTTATGGTAGAAAGTAATAAACTACCTTCTATTTACTTCGTCTTGAATGTCCTGCCATTCCTTATCTAAGCCTTCGAATATATCGATACGCTTCTCTACGGTAATGGTAGTCTTGATTCTGTCTACAACAGACAGTACACCTTCTCTCATTTCTTCCATGAGAACAGAAATTTCTTCCTTAGCTGCTGCTATCTCTGCTTCAACTTCAACAGGTGCTTCTGTATTAACAGGGTCAGCTGCAACTACTTCTTCTACCTTTTCTACTTCTTTATTTGGTGTTGCTTTCTTCTTTGGCGCTAGGATATCTGCCACTTCTGCAGGAGTGTACTCAGCTTTTATACGTCTTTGTTTATCTCGTAGACGTCTAAGTAAAGCCTTCTCATCTCCAGTAGTACCTAGGTTTAAGTGCTTACAAACCTTCTTCAATTCTTTCTTCTTAAGGTTTGTGAAGGCGTCTTCCTTCTTAAGCCTTATACCAGATTTCATCTTAGTAGCAACAATGAAGAGAGTAAATTCTGTTGCTGGTAGAATCGCTTTGTCCATATTAAGCGTGTTATTTGTTCCTTTGATAACCGCTTCAATATTTCCTTGGGCAAGCTCTCCCAATTCTGCTTTTAGTTCTCCCCAATGGGTAGCTTCTGTTTCATGTTGTTTCTTTACCCCAGTAAGGCCAGAAAACACGATAATCTTACGTTTAACCATTTAACTTATATTTAATAATTGTACAATTAATTGCTTTGTTTTGCTCAGGCCATGAGCTTTGAGATAATCACTGATATCCTTTTCCTTTCCAGGAAGGACAAAGAAAGGAATCTTATAGTGCTCACTGTTCCTCTTGGCCCACTTTATACCCGTTTCATCATTGTCGAAGAGAATGTAAAGTTCGTAATTGCTTAGGATCTTTATAGTTTCTGAGTCTAGCAAGGCTCCCTCACTAGGAGGAGCAAAAGCTGAGAACCCCAATTTGTCTAAGACTATTACGTCCTTTAGGCTCTTGGTAATGATGATTTCATTGTTTATACCTAGTTCTAACTCGTTCCAACCCTGCATATGAGGGCCATTTGATAAGAAACGAGGGGCATTATCACCATTACGATAAGGGAAGTATATTTTATAATTTCCATTCCCGAAATAGTAGGCATAAGCTGGATCACTAGGTCTGTATTCATATTGGATAACCTCATTAATCCACAGTACTTTAATAGGCACTACATTAAACTTATTCAGATCCTTACGTGTCAAGTAGAATTGGGTCCAGAAATCCTTATCTCCAAGGGTCCAATCTCGCTTCTTGATACTAAAGACCTTCTTTCTAGTTGTGAGGTCGGTAATGAACTTCTTATGAATATCGTATGTAATGGGGGTGTCTTGTGTTAAGGCGAAGTCTTGAGCAATAAGATGAAGAGCTTTATTGTAGTTAAGGTTAAACTTGTACTTAACTATATCAAAGCAATCACCGTAGAATTCGCCATTGAAGTCTTTGAGGTAGATGCCAGCATTTGTTTGCCGGAACGAACAAGACGGACGTTTGTCATTCTCTCTCAAAGGCGATTTAAAGGCTTTACTATATTGAACGGTAATACCAAGGTATCTCTGAAGAATTGCTTCCTCAGAGATCCTTGATAATATAAAATCTCGATCAACTTTAGTACGAGCCTTTGAAGGTATGTTCTTACTAGTAAACACTAGAAGCCATCTCCATCATCGTCTCCATCCTCTCCTTCTTCGAAATCGTCGTCATCATCATCCGATATAGGAGTACTACGAGCATCTGAATCGATATCAGGTGTATCCGTAGTGTACTCAAACGAATCATAACGAGGGTCAATGCCCCAATCCAAGGGTCTAATCTCAGAAGAGATAAAGTTTGGAAAGAGAGGCAAGGCTGCAAACTGCTTCCCGTTCTTCTTGCTTGTCTTCACGACAATCTTAACGGTTAAACCCGTCTTCTTATTCGGTGAAGCTTTAACCATCTCTATAATCTGAGCAGCCCACGCTTCGAAAGTATCAGATTCAATAGCATCGATCTGAGCCTCTGCTTCTGCTCCTAGTATCGCACAAGCAATATGCTTAATACGAGCTATAGCGTTGTCTGCATACTTCTCTTCGTACTTTGGGTGGTTTTCATCTATCTTGAACTCAAGATGCTCCAGCGTACCAAGGTCTCCTTTGAAGCTAAAGACCATGTTTCCGTCGTTGTTCACGATGATCTTACTAAGAGTAACCGCTACCTTATTCCCAGGCTTCAATACAGCCTTATCATTCTTGGAGCTTACTCCTTTACTACCTTTAAATCCCATTTGTTATTAGTTATTGGTTTACAATTATTTATTAGAAATTCTCTGTGTCGTCAACAGCTTGAGGCTCCTCAGCAGGCTCTTCCTGTGGTTCTTCACCTTGAGGCTCATCTACATGCGATGCCCTTGGATCCTCAGGTACTACCTCTTCCTCTGGAGAAGAATCATCTATAGTCTCCGCTTGTGGTGTTTCCTCTTTATCTATTGGATCCAATGGATCAGGAATACCAGGAGCATCGTGCTCCATAGCTGCTTGCTCAGGAGAAACAGTTACTTCTTCTACAGGGGTAGGGGTATCAAATATAACAATTTTATACCATGTTGCACCAGCAAAGTCAACTGTTTCATCAGTAATCTTCCAACGTACCTTGATATCATTACCATCAATCAACCAAGAATACATCATTTCATCTTGAAGCTTTCCTGTCTTTGAGATAGACTTCCCTTCACTCCTCTCTGTAACAGAGGCGACATATACAATGTTTGTTCCATCCTCTTGTGGATCAACGCACATATCTACTCTCGAACCATCTGCTACATTAAGCTTGGACATAGCTGCTGGGCCTAATACTAGTCTATTGTTATCCAACAAACTAATGATGGGAACTAACAACATTTCTTTGTTTCCACTTGTACTTCCTAATCTTATCATAATAAATTAATTTATTAACCCTCTTGTGAGAGTTCATTTAAACGTTTAATTACTTTGTAAAGGTCGTTCTCTATATAGAGATCGTCAAAGGCTCCCATTACAGTCTTAGCCTTATGATAACCATCATCATTGGTTACAAATTTGTACCTCTCTCCTGGAGGTTGAGGATCTGTACGATCAACTGGTATTACCTTGGTATAAAGAAGGTTAGTAAAGTAAGAAGGTATCTGTACTGCTCGCTCTAATAAGGTACCTGGGCTTAGAATCTTAAGCTCTGGTCCTGCTGGGGTCATCTGTTGCTCTGGATGAAACATTATTATAAGCATCAAATCCTCTCGATACTTAATCTTATCAAAGATGGCTTGGAACACTTGGGCACCAAAGCCTTCCCATCTTCCCCAACCATCTGGATCTTCTCTGAACTTAGTACTTAAGGTCACAGTATTAAAGTAATGAGTGAAATCCTCAATTACAACATACTTAATCTCCGGACGAAGCTTATCAATTGCTCCAATTATCTTTGGGATAGCAGCTAATTTGTTAGTCATATGGAAATTTCCTTCCTTAGCGCCATTCTTAGACAGCTTATACTTGGTCTTAAATCCAGGTATTGGTAAGTCTCCCTTACTTGGAGAGATGATAAAGGTTTCTTCGTGGGGCATATTCCTCAATGAGGTAGATTTGCCTGAAGAAGAGAACCCTACAATTCCTAATAGTGTACTCATTATTTAACAGTGTATTTAACGTTTCTTAATATTACCCAATTCAGGGTTCGCATGTCGATTTGCTTTGGAAAGGCTTTCTCTGCTTCTAGGTCAACTACTTGAAAGCGCCCTGATATTGCATCAGCGCCAGTTAAGTAACCAATCATAGTCCTAGGCTCTCCTAACAACATGCGCTCCAAAGCTGCATTACTCTTCACTGTGTTCTTAGGATCATTGAAGGCTTCCTTAAACTGCTTCACATCCAGTTTCTTATTGAAATTAGCTGTAAATACTGTCTCTCCAGCATTAGCAAGAATTTGAACTAAATCAGTTCTTGTAATCTCCTCTTCTCCTTCAAATTGATCAGCAGAGAATGAACCCTCTTCGATAATCTCTTTCCCAATGACGAACTCCATTCCTCGTTCGTTTCGTACCTTAACATTGTTCGGTCGAACATCAATTACTTTATAGTATTGAACTTCCGAAAGGAAGCCCCCTACTTTGAGCTGTGTGTGATCGCTTTTCCTGTTCATAAAATTACTGCATTTAAATAGTCCTCGGAGGTCATCTTCTTAGCTGGAGGTAATTCCTCAAACAAGCCGATTTGCCCCATAAATTTAGTTCCTAATCTTGCGCTTCTATCCCCATCTCTATTCTTCAATACGTCTATTTGCCTAAACTTATTCCCCAGTTTCTCCAAGTTATACCCACCAGGGCTTAGCTTTTGCCCTAATTCGGATGGATCAAAGACAGACAGATAAGTATTGCAATCCTTGGATGTACGCTTACTGTCTTCTAGATCATCTGCCATAGGGCTTGGAGAGCCCCCTTTCTGGTATAACCTTTGGGGATTGGTGATGCTTGCATTGTATTGTTGTACTATAGTAGGACTATAATCACAGGTATTTCGAAACCAGATAGCATCAGAGGATACTTGATCAATTGCCATCTTTAGCGTCTCTCCTTTACCTGGAGTAAGCCTATTAATAGTGTCGATAATAGGAATTACATAATGGTTAGGATGATTTGGTGTATAGGTAGTTAGTCCATCCTTCTTAGAAAACTTACCATTCTCCTTAGCGAAAGCCATTATCTTACCATGAATGGCATTGGGTGTTGTATACTCATCATAGAAGTGTACATGGTCTTCCAGCTTCTCGAAGTAACTATCGAGGCTATCTAACATCGCTCTTTTCTCCTTAGATAAGGTTTTGTTTCCCAAAGACCATAGCTCTGCTACATCAGTTTCTTCCCCATATGCTCTCCATATTTCACGGGCAGCAAATTTGGTAAGCTTACTAACAGGAGCAATTTCTAAAGAGAAGTACAACCAATCTACTTTAATCTCCATTTCATCCTTTACCTTCATGTAGTAATCGAAGGGATTTAGCACATAGCATTGATCGACAAAGGCTGTCTTACCAGCAGAAGTCTTTCCTGCTACTAGATCGTATCTACCTCGTTGGACATCATAGATGATATTAGCAAGGCGTGGACAACCCATAGGGAGCCCACGATTCATACCACGCATTCCAGCGTCTGCACGTTCCTTTACTTGCTTAAACATCTGTACTGAAGTCTACTGAAGCTTCCTCTCTTTTCCATTGCTCAGTGCTGAACCACTTAGCCAAGCCCATACCTAACGAGTCATTAGCTTTCTGTGCAGCAAATCCTTGCATTACTTCTTCTGGTATAGCTCGTCCTTGGTTAACTTTCTTGATATAGGCATCAGCCAGGTCTTCAATACTGATATTCTTAGCCGGCATTCGTTTATCGGCCATTATTACATGAGAAGGATAGGCATCCCATAATTCTTCGGCAGCATTGCCTAAGTGCATAGTAAGAAATTCCATGTTAGCATAGAACTTCTTCTTTACAACGAAACTGTCTGGAAAGTCCTTTAGTTTCTCGTTGGTATTCTCAATAAAGCCTCTCTTCTCTAGGTCTTCTAATCCAGCCTTAGGAAATTTCCTTACTTGATCACAATACTTATAGAGTAAAGGTAGTTTATTGGTGTAGGTTAAGTAGCAGAACAAGAATTGCTCAGTTGTTATCTTTTTCTTACTACAGAAGTCTACAAGCTTCGTGGCATCGTAATACATAGTTTAATACGGTTTAGTAACCGAAGTAGCAATTAGGTATTCCCATACTTTCTCTTGCCTGAAGTCTATTCTCATATTTCTGTACTAGTTTGCGGTCGTTCTCCTTCTCATCCTCTTCATTCTTCGACATTGATAAAACATCTTTTAATATACATTCAGGCAACATTGCCTCCACCGATTTAGGCAGTAATTTGATCGGTCCTCTTATTGTTCTCATTCCCGATATCCTTTAATTGATCTATGGAGATCCACTCGAATTCATCTAGTTCAGATGAAGCTCTTTCTAACCACCTTTGCTCCTGTGTCTTCTTATTCTTCCTGTCATCATACATGCATAAGGTTATTATATAGGCTATCTTCCCTTTCTTCCAACGAATAGTTCTTCCAATCCTTTGAATAGTTTGCCTTGCTTTGGCAGTGAAGGAGAGTATAATAGCAACATCGACTTCCTCGATATCTGCTGCTTCGTCCAAGGCTCGAACTGTGTTTAATACGTTAACACCAGATTCTGAATCTTGGAACAAGGCCATATTCTCTTTCTTAAGCGTAGCAGGGCCAACCGATTTCTCTACTTCCCAGGTACATGCGTAGCCCTCTAGCGTGTCAACTATCTGTAGATTAGTAAGTTTCCTTTCATTCTTGTTATAGAAGCCTGCTCTGCCCTTGGTGGTTTTCCATACCTTAGTCTTGGTAATGGTTCTAGTTTGGCTTTGAAGCTTACTATGTATAGCGCGAGAGGAATCCCCTAATACTTCTGTTAGTTGATCTGCTGTTTCAGTCCACTCAGAGAAGGTAAGGATCTTCTTACCTGGGAATAACTTAACTACCAGATTAGCAATAATTACCTTAGATGGGGCCTTTTGTAGGAAACACTTTCGTTCCCTCATAGAATTAAAGGCCCTCTTAGCTAAACCAAAGATTTGATCAGAGTTGCACTTGAAGATCTCACTATAATAAGCACGTAAGGTCTCTCCATTTGGTCCTCCTTGCATTGATCCTAACACCTCATCCAGACTATAACCAAATGGTTTCCATGTCGAATGATACTCGGCATTGATCTCATCTAGCTTATCTCTGTCTTCGTCTGTAAAGGGCAAAGCGAGAAAGTAGGTGTAATGTTCAGCTACATACTCACATTCTCGGGCTTCCTTCATTGTAACTTGGCCTATACACTTAACTCCCCTAGAATGTAAGAACTTCTTGTGCTTATCTTCTAAGGTTGCTGAGAGGCATAGTAACCATCTATTCTTAGTTACATCGATGACACGCCCGAAGAGCTCTGTATCCTCATTGGTGAATCTATGCACTTCATCACAAATAAGTAGATCACATGCCCTAGATTTAGCTGGCAAAGCTAAGTAGGTGTGAGCCATCAAGACTCGGATCCGCTTATTGGTACTTCTTTCTTTAACTCCTTTCCATACATCCATAGCTGCATGATGAGGAACTACTATGTTAACTATCCGATTGGGGTCCTTCTCGAAGCATCTTGCTATCGCTTTCTCCCCCAATCTTGTCTTTCCGAAGCCCGTCACTGCTAGGATGTACCCCCGGGCCTTTGCCTTCTGCCAACTTACGAACAGATCTTCTTGCCTCAAGCTTCTTCTGTCGTTCGGTTGGAGTTGCCACCAATTTGGCGACAGGCTTAGATAATACTCCTGCATTGATTGCTTTCATAAACTGCTTAAACATATCCCGCCACGATTCTCGTAACTCGTCATAGGTGTCCTTTATTTCGTATTCCATGCTGAGAGGGATCATAAGTTTCTCTCCTCGCCATAGGTTTGCAAATAATAAGATGTGAGTATCGCTGTGTGGGACTTCTCCAAGTTCTACTTTCCATTCAACAGCGTCTCCTCTTGTCATATAATTAAACCTATCACTCAGCTCTTTCCAATGTTGGTGGAATTGAGCTGAGTATAGATTACTCGAAGCTGGACGTACTTCTCCATATTTCTTTACTTCTTCCATATCGATTTAATAAAGCGAATAAGTTGTTCTATTAATAGGTAGAATATAAAGAAGGCTCCGAAGAACATGATTAAGACTCCCATAGCTCACAGCCAACCCATGTGCGGCTCCAATTTGCACTAGATAAAGAACATTCCTTTTTCTTTCTACCAGCGACACAAGTATGACAAGTCTTATTCTTAGGATTATGAAGACACTTATCTTCATGCTTCTTACCTCCTTCCTCAGTACTCCGTACATTGGAGCAGAAATCGCATTTATAACTGGTTATCTTTCTCATACTTATTTCTTTACATTGCCCATACTTCCATATATATAGTTAAATGTTCATGTTCCTCCTCAGTAAGTGAGAAAGAAACGCTCTTTATATACTTGTTTACATCTACTTCTACTTCTGGTTCTGGCTCTTCTTCTAGTTCACTAAGATCTAATCGTATAGAAGGCCTTACTGTAGTAAGAGGGAAATTAACTATACCACAAGCTGCAGGGTTAGCTACTTGGATCCCTGCTTCAGCTAGAAAGTGTAGCTCATACCCATCAGGCTCTTTATCAAGCCCATAAGACTTAGCTAAAGGGGTTGTCACATTAAGTCCTGCCCACCTTTGTCGATTAAGGCTTCTTCTTACACCTTCTCTGGCTTCCTTTATTGTGTATCCATGATTTAGGATATCTTGCTTAAACTTTGGAGCTTTAAGACGCATCTCAAATTCAGCCATACAATTCTCTACAGTAGCTTTCATCGTTACTTTGTCCAGGAATTTCGAGTATCATAATCAGCATCCATCTTAACTCCATCTAGGTATAAATTGGCTACATATGTCATGCATTCCTTGATGAACAACCCAACAGGAATCCTTTCTTTATCGCTAAAGGGATTCGTTACGAAATAATTACAAGGATGCTTGTAGATCAATTCATCATGTACAGTACCTAAGAGCGTTAAATCTAAGCCCTGTTCCTTGATCTCTGTATCGATGAATACAATGGCTTCCTTTATCATGTCCGATTGCGTACCCTGAATACGCGTGTTCCTAGCTGCTGCCTCTGCTTTAATTTGGTCCAAGAACCTCATTAAATGCTTAGGCTCAGCCTTACGATACTCCAAAGGAAAGGGTATATTAGGTACAAACGCTAAAGGATCTTCTCGTTGCATGTGCTTAAGCTGCTTCTTTGCGTCCATTACTGGCATAAACCATCTACGAGAGTTGGTTCTAGTATTGTGTACTACATACCCATTCTGTAAAGCAAACTTACCGGCACTTTCTACCATGTCAAATACATCGGGAATCTCGTTCCTAATGGTCTCAACTACAATCTTTCCTTCATGCTCAGAAACATTTAACTGCTGTCCAGCCTTCTTTCCATGCATTCCATAGATGGAACCAAAGGTCATAGGCTTGAAAGCAGTTCGTTTATGCTTATTCTGTTTCTTAGAAACATGTAAGTCTTCTGTGTAGTCTTCTCCTCGGGCCTCATAGATATTCTCCCAACAAATGTTGGCCATATGTGAATGCATGTCCCCTGTAGAGAGTTCAAGCAGCTTCATATCCTTGGCTAAGGAGACCATTACGATCAACTCTGCTCCAGATAAATCACAAGTAGTAACCTCATAACCTTCTTCTACACCAAAGCAATGCCTAAACTTTACATCTGCAGGAATATTCTGCATATTAGGAAAGCCAGAATTGGCATCTCCAGAGGAGAATCTACCAGTATCTGTCGAACAATGGCGAAATACAGTGTGTATCTTACCAGTTATCTCGTTGATCTTGCCTAGAAAGCTTTCTCCATACGTAGATAATTGCTTATTTATTCCAGACAATTTAATGTAGTCCAGAAGAAAGGGCTTTAATATCGACTCAGGATTATCTAATAGATAAGCTTCGAGGAAAGGTACTGCAACAGTTTCTTTGCTTTCTCCTTTCTCAATCTTTATCGGTAAACTTTGCTCCAATACACGAAATAATTCTTTCATTTGAGCACTTGAAGTATACTGTATATTCACAGGGCTGCTATACTCCGTTTCTTTGGGGGCGCCAAACAGATCAAATTGTTTAACTACTTCTATATGTCGCTTACGCGTATACATACGCTTCTTAAGATCTGGACGATGTTCTAGGATTAAGCCTTTAACATGAGCATCCAGGTCTTCAATAAGCTTTGTTTTATTCTTTTTATTCTCTTCAATTATTACGTTCCATTTCTTCTCATCTAATACAAAGCCTTCTAAATCACAATCTCCCATTATTGTTATTAAGGGAAATTCGATT
>Ga0208156_1000065_pt1 | contig 71103 bp, 82 predicted proteins | sample 1_EtaG_FD_184073 | JGI IMG/M metagenome (GOLD analysis project Ga0208156, IMG submission 184073) | Marine viral communities from the Subarctic Pacific Ocean - 1_ETSP_OMZ_AT15124 metaG (SPAdes) (version 2) | ecosystem: Environmental > Aquatic > Marine > Oceanic | place: Pacific Ocean | collected...
ACGTGTGTCACATGATAATTAGTGAAAATTAAGTGAATAATTAAAGTCTTTTAAGTTTTCTTTAACATTAACCAGCGCAGCCAACAACAGAGAAAATTCCATTCCTTGTGCCTCTGATACCAAAAAAGATTTACGCTCTTTTACAAAAAATTCAGCGTCATCCATTTCGTCTAAAAGTTCTTCAAGTTTACCGAGAAGAGCGTGATATTCACATAACAATGTTTCGATATTTAAAGGGAGAGAGCGCTTTGGTGACTCAAATAAAAGATTAGTAGTTATTTTTCTATCATTTTCTATTTTTGTGATATATTTCCACCAAAAGTCTTCTTTGACTTCATAAACTATAGTTTTTTTCGTCGCCACGTAGAATAGTTTACCTTTTGACCTTCGCCCCAGAAATATTTACTTTTACGACGCTCTGTAACCAAAAGCGCTTGAATGATTTGTTTCCCATCTTTTGTTTTCATCTTAAAACTATGCGGTTCTCCTCGAAATTTTCCATAAAGCGGCTGGCGTCTTCGTTTTTTGCCGTATTTACTTTTAGGAGGAAAATTTAAGTGCTCGATGCACCCCCTTACTAAGCTCTCTTCTGTATATCCTTGTGATAAATATAAACTGTGGTTTATTTCAATATTAACAGCGATTACCCAACATTTTTTGCCGTATCCTTTGATCTGGAAAAAATTAGATAAGTATTGCCCATGCTTATATTTTGTTTGATCGCTTTGTAATGAACTATTTTGTTTTATTTGTGCCAGCGTGCATGGAATCATTTTTTTCTATTTCCTTTAAGTGTTTTTTTAAATCTGTGTATCCACCAATTAATTCTGTGGTTCCGTTTGAGTGTACTTCAAAAACAATGGGCACAGTTTCCCAATTAAACTGTTTTTTTGCTTCTTTTAAAACCTTTGGATGATTATCGCATGTGAATACTGTGTAAGAAATAGCCTTTTTATTTAAAAGTTCTGTGGCCTTCTGACACCATTCACAACTATTTTTCACCCACAAAACATAGCTAACCATGTAAGAGTTCACGATTTCCTCCTTGTAGTTTACCTTCTATAAGAGAAGGTGGGCCTACAACTACAATTTCTAAACCAGTTTGACCTTTATTTATTATCACTCGTGTGAACTTTTGTCTTTCATCTAGGTTCGAAGGTAAAAGTCCTTCTTTTAATTTTTGTTTAAAATTCACATCTTCTCTCAAAGACACTACATGTTTAGGATTAACATAAACTTCACGTAGAGTAAACTTTTGTCCTGCATTTTTATTAGCTCGTGACAGTTCACAAACTTCAACTAATTGAATCATCTTTCCTCCTGATAGGGCAAAATGTCGTTCTTATTAATATACATTTTTTCGCCATTATACAAAACTGGAAACCAGTCGTTGTTGCTTTTATTTTCAAGTAAAAGAACGTTTGTAGGTTTCTCTAAATTATGGTATTTGACAGGAGAAGGTCCTATATCTGTTTTTTCAGGGTCTAAAGGGCCTATTGTCTCATCAAACTCCATTAAAGTTATGTCGGCGGGGATGTACAGTAAATCACCCACTTTCAATTTTATCATTAGTTGCCCCCTCTAAATTTTCTTTTTCTTGAAGTTGTAATAATGTTTGCTCGTATCCCATTAAGATATTGTAAGCATCCCCCAAAGAATGATCTGTCCTGGTCATAAGTTTTCTACACTTGTCTATGAGTTGTACTGCTTTTTTTTCGTTTTCTTCTTCGAGGGCTGGGTTGATTTTTTGATATTCTTTAAATAAAATTTCTAAGTTTTTAGTGGCCTCGGCCAATATTTTTCTTGTCAAATCAGGTATCTCGTCTAGTTCTACCGAATAAGTGATGTTTACACGCATTTGTGCCTCCTATACTAAGTATAACATATTTTTTAATTTGATGTCAAGATAAAAACGTTTTAAAAACAACTGCGCCGCCGAGTCCCAAAACCGTCGTGATAATTATCCAGATCAGGCGAGTGGAGGTTTCTTTCCAGGATTCAAGCTCTCTGAGCCTAGCATATAATCCTTCGTCGGGGTTATAAACGGCCTCTTTAATCTTGGCGATGTCTTGGGCCATCTCGTCCTGTTTATCAGTGACGGTTTCTAATTTTTGCATAATTTGATCAAACTTTCCATTCATTTCGGCAAAAGCTACAGCATCACTTTCCATAGTGGGAGCCTCCTACAGCAATAAATAGTTTTACTGCTCTATAATCGCACAGTTTGTTGTGATTAAAGTTGAAGAAACTGATGCTGCGTTCTGTAATGCACATCTTGTAACTTTTACTGGGTCTATAATTCCCTTTTCCACCAGGTCAATCAGTTTGTTCTCTATGAAATCGAACCCGGTTGTTCCTTTTTTATTCTTTACTTTTGAAATAATTATATCTGCTGATTCCCCCGCGTTTAATGACATTTGAATGAGCGGTGCTTTGATGGCTTCCAAAATAATTTGGACCCCTAACCTTTGGTCATCATTTATAGTTTTAACTTTAAGATTTTGGCCGGCTCTTAAAAGCGCAACCCCTCCGCCGGGAACAATTCCTTCTAATTGTGCTGACTTGACTGCTTCTAAAGCGTCTTCAACTCGATGTTTTTTCTCTACCATTTCTATTTCAGTGGCTGCGCCAACGCGAATAATTGCAATCCCACTGGCTAATCTTGTTATTCGCTCTTGGATTCTTTCGCATTCATGTAAACTTTCTGTTTGGGAAAGTTCTGCTTTCAATAAATCAATTTGTCTTTCTACTTCAGATAAATCGCCATCTCCGCCTACTATTGTTGTAAAAATCTTTGAGCATTCAAAAGTTTTTGCTTTCCCAAAATGAGTCAATTTTACATCCCGAAGTCTTAAATTGTTTTGGCGCGTAATGAATGTCGCTCCCACTGATAATGCTAAATCTTTGAGGATGTTGCGTCTTTCTTCTCCATAACGCGGAGCTTTAACTGCGACCACTCTAAGAGTGCCGCGCATTGCATTCATAATTAAAGCGGCCAATGCTTGGCCTTCAATATTTTCTGCAACAATAACAAATGGTCTATTTTCTCGTGCGGCAATTTCTAATGCTGGCATCATATCTTCGACGTTTTCTACTTTTTCGTCTGTTATCAAAAATAAAGCGTCATCATATTTTACAACCCCTCGTTTTTCATCTGTGATAAATGCAGTAGCTAAGTACCCAGAATCAAAACGAAAACCTTCCGCTATGTCAAGGCTTGTTTCTAATGAGCGAGCCTCTTCTACTGTGATGGCTCCATCTTTTCCGGCCAAATCTACTGCTTTTGCAATCAAATTACCAATAACTTCATCATTATTAGCTGAAATTTTTGCAATGTGGGCTATGTCATCGACAGACATGATAGGGGTCGCCATTTCTTTGAGCTTTGTTACGATGGCGGCGACTGCTTTGTCCATTCCTCTTTTTAATTCAATTGGAGCCGAGCCAGCCATTAAATATTTTTGTGCTTCTTGGAGAATTGCTCTTGCTAAAACAACAGAAGTTGTTGTGCCGTCGCCTGCTTCTGCATTTGTTTGGGCTGCCGCTTGTTTTATAATTTGAGCGCCTACATTTTCAAAGGGGTCTTCAAGTTCAACAAATTGTGCGACAGTGACGCCATCTTTGGTAATTACAGGATTTTGTTCGGGATGGTGTAGAATAACATTTCTGCCTCTTGGCCCCAAAGTAGAAGCGACATTGTCGGCTAGAAGATTTACTCCTTTTAGAATTTTTTGTTGTAAATTGGTGCCTGATTCGTATCGACGTGACATTAATCCTCCGTTGTTTAAATATAATGTATTATATATGAATTGTCAAGTTATTTTTCAATTTTTTCCACAGCATCTTCAGTGGCAGTTTTTAAATCTTTTGCATTTTGAATCGCATCCATCGCATATTGTTTGCGGCCTTCGGCGACTCCTTCTTCTTCAGTTACTCCTAGAAAATAATTATTAACATTTTGTGAGAATTCTTGAAGTTGTTTATAAACTGGAAACATTGTTTCTCGTAATAAATCTGCATACATCGCCCAAGCTTTTTTCATATGATCTTCGCCAATCATTAAGGTGCCGATTCGCTCAAAATTTCCAATAGATTCAGCCTGGGCTCTTGTAAACAAAAATTGCTGGGGCTTACTTCCTGCTATTTCTCCGTATCCCGGCGTCATTTTTAATGATTTAATTATTTCATTTTTATCGTTCGCTTCGATATGACGCTGTAAAATTTGTACTGTTGCATAGGAGCCGAAAAGCTTTTCGGCCATCGTTCCTTCAAATTTGCTTTCGGCATATCTGATCGTAAAAGGCGCAAATTCCTGCATGGTTTCGAGATCTGTGTCGATTATTTGTTGGACTAAGGCGCGTAATTCTGTGTTTCCTAATCCGGTTGCTTCTTTTATAACGTCAGGCTCTAGGCCAGGGGCGAAAACAAAAGAACGCACCGCGGGATGCGCTGCAAAAAAACCTTTTTTATTAAATGAAATTTCTTTTATAGCAAGACCGCTGTCAGTAAGTTGAAGAACTAATTGTTGAAATTCTGCTGTCTGTTCTTTCTCATATCTTTCTTTTTCTTTTTTATAAACTGTTTTTAAAAACGGCGCAACGAACACATCTAGAAAGCCTTCCAAAGTAATTGTAAATTCTCCAAATTCAAGCCCTTGATTTACTCCAATGCGTCGGGCATCTAAATAAATAACATGGGGATATTTTTCAAAGTGTTTTACCATATTTCTAAAAGAGCCTTTAACATCAGTTCCTTCTCCAAGTAGTTTTAAAGAATAATGCTTGTCATTAAGAACCACATCGGTAATAGGCTTGCCGTGAATATCTCCTGCGTCTTCTCCTGGTATATCTTCGGGGCCTGTAATCTGAACTGATTGGCCTCCAAAGAGGCCTGCTAAAAATCCTTCAAAGATGAAGCCGCCAGCAGATTCAGTGAAATGAGAAATAATGGTATATAAAATTTCACATACAACCATGGTTGCTAATATTTCACCAACAGTAGCGTTTTCTTTTTTTTCGGCTATCACGCTATTAATAGCAGCTAGCTTTGCTCGTAAATCACCTCCAGGCGCAATATTTCTAGCAAAATTTTCTATTAATTGGCGATCTTGTGTATCTGGTTTACCAAAATTCTCTGTTATTCGGGGCCGAGGGAACCACGCCTCAAAAGTGGCATCGTCAGTTTGTGGGCCACCAGGCAACGCATCTTCAAAAAGCTTCATTTGTTCTTCTATTAGTTGAAACAAGCTGTTAGCTTTAAAATTGCTTGAATTATAATAATTTTTTACTAATTTATTTATATCAACCATCGTTATAATTAGTTTTCTTTGCCTTAATCTTCTTTATAAATCTGCGTCTTTTCAAAACAAGCATTTTGTAAGTGATGTCATCACAAATCCCGTCTCTTTTTAAATGATATTTTTTCTGAAACTTTTCAATTCTTTCTGTTAAATGATTATCAAATTTAGTGGCACCAAACCATTCAGGCTTCCAGCCTAATTTTTTCGCATTTTTCTTATTGCGCCACCTTATGTACCAACTCCTGAACATTTTTCATACTATAATATCTGCGATCCCATATTCCACGGCTTCTTTCGCATCTAAATAAACATTTACTTTTCTGTCTAGTAGTTTTTTTAGATGCCTCTTTGTCATGTCTGTTTCTTGTACAAGCGCATCAATATGCTGTTCTTGAATCCAACGCATTTCTTCCATCTCATTCTCAAGATTATGGAGTGCGCCCCACTGGTCTCCCCTGATGCTGTGTAGCATTATTCGACAATTTTTACCAATACTTCTCTGCCCTTTTGTCCCTGCTGCCAAAAGTAAAACGCCAGCAGACATTACTTTTCCAAGGCCATATGTTTTTATGTCGCAATCCTCTCTTACCATTCGCATCGTATCATAAATAGCAAACATCCCGCGGGCATCGCCTCCCCATGTTGAGATATAAAAATCAATGGGTTTATATATGGTTTTTTTAATCGGAGAATTGGGATCTTCTGGGTCTTCATATATCTCCTCTTTTCCATAATCTTTGAGAGCAATGAAAGATTGAGCTATTTCAGCAGTCAGTTCTTCATCTAAATTACCAAATAGGCCTATCATACGAATTTTGGAGGCCTCTTTTGGAGCATCTAAAAAAATTAAAGATGTGAGGTCTTCTTTTGAATCTTTTTTAGTTTCTTTGTCTTTTTTTGCCATAAGTTTTATTCCATTTCCACTGCGCTTATTAGCGCGCTTGATTCTTTTTCATCTAATAAAATATCGGATACGTTAATTGTACCATTTTTCCATTCAAGATTAATCTTTTTTTGCAAAAACATTCGTATGGCAAGCATACTTTGTTCAATTTCTTTTTTGTCTAAGACTTTATCAGCCGAATTTTCTCTGATCCAATTTACAAACGAATTAGCTTGAAAAATGCGTTCTGCCATATAAAGATTACTTTCTTGTGTGAGAGCCCCCTCATCAATAAACCATTTTATTAATTTATTGTTTTCTTTCTTCTTCATGGATGCGCTTTTTCCTATAAACCTCGCTTAAAAGGGTCATCCCTTCTTGCCAGTTGTCAAAAGACAGCTTAATATAATTAGGTACAGAATTGTGAATGTTTATAATACATGACTTTTTCCACTCTTCAAAGAATTCTTCGTCACGCATCCGAGCTTTTTTAATTTGATTTGGGTCCACTTTAGTTTCTTTCATTGCTTTATATTTAAGGGCTTTAATATAGGCAATGTCTTCTAGAGCGGTGCCTAGAAATGTTAAAATATTAATTTGGAGTTGTTGTATTACATGAGTTTTTTGTGCCAATCTAAGGAACGCTAAAAGAAACTTATAAGTAAGCGCCCCTCCTACAAACCATAAAAATTCATACATTTAGACCTCAACGACGGGGACGTTTAAGGCGAGCGGCGACGCGCTGTGCTAGCACCCCGGCCATTTTATCTGCGCGCTTTTCTTTGAGCAAGCGATTAATCACGCGATGATAAACTTCGTTTAATGCGGCATCTTCGTCGATGTAATCAATTTCTTCAAGGCTCGTTCGGCGGCCCTGCTGCTCCTTGGCGAATTTCTTGCATTCTTTGCAATCCCACTCATCATATGCCTCATGGGTGGCATCACATTTATTTTGGCACGACCGGGTGCCGTATACGTCTTCGACGGGCTTTGACGGCTTGGGGCGCTCCTGCATCAATCGCCGTTTACGCTTACGTCGTCGTTTGCTCTCTTGAAGTTTTTCCGCGGACCCCGCTTTGCACATCGGGTTGTTGGGGTTCTTCGCACACTCCACGTGCCATTCATTGCAACTGGCCGGATCAGCCTCGCATTCCTGCGCTGCGCGGGAATTTGGATGGTAACTCTTTCCTCCCTCGTAGACGGGGATGTGTGGACCGGGGCGAGGTTCTCCTTCTTGAAGTGGCTCTTCTTCGTCGCCGCCAAATGGGTCGCCGGCGCCTCCTTCGGGCCCTTCGAGTTCTTCTTCGGGCTCTTCGAGTTCTTCGTCTTCGGGCCCAAACTCAGGTTCAAGCTCCGCTGGTTCTTCTTCGGATACTTCAACGTCTACACCAAAGTCAGAAGCTACGTCTGCAATTGCATCTACCATCGCACGAACGGCATCTTCTACTTCTTCATCGACCTCTTCTCCTGCTTCTGGTTCTTCTTCTACGTCCATTTCCATGTCCATGTCTTCTGCTGCTTCAAGACCGCCAAGGTCAGCTTCAGCACCCGCTAATTCGTCTTCGGGTCCAGCCGCTTCGGGAGGCGCAGGCTGCTCTGTCAAAATATTGCTTGCCAGCACTTCATTGCCAGCCAGTTTCATGAAACGACGGACAGTGCCTTCTTCTAATAAGCTTCTTTTACTCATTACTTTTCTCCTTAGTGTAGTCGTTTGCCAGCATTCCTGGCTCTACTCTTAATAAATAGTTAGAAGTATCTTAAATGTCTCTTTTTTTGTAACTTTTGTAACGCTTTGTCTTGTATTTGCTTAATACGCACAATGCTCAGGTCTAATCGTTTCGCAATTTCCGCCAATGTCATGTTCCCGTTGCGCGCGATGGCTACGTTGCTGCAATTAAAATCTTTTTTATAATCAATCCATGCGCGGCAGTTTTTTTCTGCACATGATTTTTTATTATCTACACACTTTCTTGTACACTCTCTCATAACTCTGGGTGCTCCTTTTCTAATATGTCAAATATATCTTCTATCTCCGCTTCGTCTAGGGCAAAGTGGCGAATGGTATGTTCTTGTTCTTGTTGGGCTTTTTTCGCTTTGTTGCGCCGCACGTGCGATACCCCTTTGGCTTCTTTTGTTTCGTCTATAAACGCCAAAATGTTTTCATTTTTATTTATATAAGCTGTCACTACCTTGTTAAAAAATTCTTTAATTTTAATTTCATCATAATGCAAACGAATTTTTAAATCCGCGTGAAGTTTTGCGGTGCTCTCAAAACATATTTGTTTTTTATTTTCACCGTAGTCAGACATTTATTGTTTCCCTAAAATGTGGGTAGAGCTTTCAATTAAGCTGGCTCTTGTTTGGCGAATAAATTTTGCCTTCGCTTGTAATTCAAGGATTGTGCGCGCGCCTGAATATGATAGGCCGGATGTAATCCCGTTTTTTAAATCTTCTAGTATCTCTTCCACTCGCCCCTTATAGGGGATCAACGTGGAAACACCTTCGTTGGAAGAGAACTTGCCGCGCCAGTCTAGCTGCGCCTCTTTGCTCGCCATCCCTCGGTATTCTTTTTGTACCCCTTTTAAGGTAACTATCTTCTCTCCAGGTGACTCATCGGTTCCGGCCAACATCGAACCAAGCATCACAAAGTCTGCTCCAGCAGCGAAAGCTTTTACGATGTCGCCGCTCGTTCGTATGCCGCCGTCTGCAATGATTCTAGTGGAGCGATCTGTTTTAGCACAATCAAATAAAGTTTGAAGGCCCGGCATTCCATGGCCGGTTTGAATTCTAGTGGAGCAAATTGATCCACCTCCTATATTGCATCGTATACTATCTGCTCCCCAGTCCGCCAAATCGTTGAAAGCCTGAAGGGTTGCAACATTTCCAGCCATAATATGTACACTATTATTTAGCAAGTCTTTAATAGATTTAATGGCGCGTTCCATTAATTTGTGATGACCGTGAGCTACATCCACACACAAAACTCTTGCGCCGGTGTGTGCCAAGCGAGAGGCTCTCTTTAAATAATCTCCCGTCACACCTACCGCAGCCCCAATGACTTCAAAATTCTCCCACGCATCTTTAACTATCTTACATTGCTCTTCAATCGAATTATAACGATGAATAATTCCTAACCCTCCCGCGGTGGCCATTGCTATTGCCATCTTAGGCCCAGTTACAGTATCCATTGGAGAAGATATAATGGGGAGATCTAATTTTATTTTGGGGCTGTCTCCTAAAGAATTTCCAATATAGATCTCTTTACGGCTTTCTATGTCTGAATATTGAGGCGTTAACAAAACATCATCATATGTAAGGGCTTCTTTAAGTTTCTCCATCAATAATCTCCCAATTCTCTTTTATTAATTTTAACGGCACCGTAGATGTGCGGCCATCGCCAGCGAACAAGACAGTTGCCCACGACCGGTCGTACCCGGGATCGCGAACGTCTTTGTCTACCACGACACTTATAACAAGAGCCGTTGAATCGTTTCTTCTGTGTTTTATCAAGTCACCGGCTTGCATTCTTTTCCAGGTCTTCAATCATTTTATCGAGGTACCACCGCGCCTTTTTTAAGTCTTGGAGGGCTTTGCCCTTGTACTTGTGGCGGGAGACGTATTTAATGACGTTGCCCTCGGCATACTCCATTCGCCAAGACTTTATGTATTCAAAAGTCTCAATGGCCTGTTCGCCTTTCCAGTTGATATTGTAGTGCGTTGGGTGATTAACGTTGTCGCTCATTCTTTCTCTTTCGTTTGGTTCAGTACGGATTCCCTGCAAGATATAATATAGTACTGATAATTATTACGCTTATTATGAAGGCAGTAACTTCTTTTAAAAATTTCATTTTTTATTCTCCAAATGTTCTTTAAAGTTTTGAACTATTTCAATAGCCTTGTCCCAGCACCCTGGACAGTAGAGGCGAACTACCTCTTCTTCTTCCCGGACAACCACACTCCAGGTTCGTACTTGTTCTTTGTTCATTTTATCAAATCTTTTTTCGCACGTTAAGCACTTATCGCCAAGCTCTCCGAACAAAGTAATTTTGGTTGCGATTTCTTGTTCGCCGTCCTTTTTTGCTTGGTGCGCTTTTTTTCTTCGTAATTTTCTTTCTAATGACATTATTTATCTCCTGTTGAGCCAAAACCGCCTTGACCGCGTTTTGAGTGAGGGTTTAAAAACTGGTCGGTGTATACCTCTTCAACCCCACAGTGAATGATGGGGATTAGAACTGCTTGTGCAATCTTGTCGCCCCCGTGAATCACCTGGGTTTCTGCGCCAACGTTGTGTAAATTAACATAGACCTCGCCATTGTAGCCAGGGTCAACAACACATGCGCCCACGAGCAACTGTCTCTTAGATGCTATGCCCGATTTGTTTTTGATTTCAAGCATGTAGCCGTAAGGTATCTCTACTTTAATTCCTGTCGAAAGCAGGCGCGAGGCCTTGGGTGGGATATAAAAATCCTGAGTGTTGTACAGTTTCTTGTCGCCGTTGGGGCAGTAGTAAAAATCAATACCTGCATCGGTCTTGTGAGCCCTGGTCGGCAACTTTGCTTCGGGCCTCATTTTATAAGCTTTTATATTCATTTCTTATCCTAACATCCTAAAGTTATATTTAATGGATCGCGTGCTGAATCCCCACTCCTCATCGTAATCCAGTTTGCTCATGTAAGGGCGGTTGAGATAGATCGTGTCTCTCTCGGGGTTGACCCCCCAGCACTTGATGGAGTGCGGTGTGGATGTGTCGTCAATCACGCGCACGATCCAATATGTTTTATTATTTTTTGTTTTCTTTGGAATAACTTCTCGCGGAATAAACCACGCTACTCCTAAATCGTTGTCCCATTCGCCAAGCGGAGGAACCTTATAGTGATCTAATCTTTCTTTGGTCTCGCTGTTTAAAACCAAGTCCATTGGAAATATTCCCGTCAAAGAAACAAGATTGCTTATCTTTTCTTCTTTAGTGAACTTGCCTTCCAATTTATACATTTCAATATTTTCATTAAATTTTTTAAGATTTTTTGGTTTGTCAACAACGGCTGCAGACCAGAAATGCTTAAGCCCTGTGAATCTTTCATCAACTAAGCAGTTTAATGCGCCGCTTCGGACGAGGACGTCCAGCGCCTTCTTGTTTAGTTTACTATAAATAATATCTTCATTAAAGAGAAAGTTTTCAATTGTATTGAAGGGCCGATTATTTATAATTTGTTCAATGGCCTTTTCTCCTAGTCCCTTTAAAGAAGTTAAAGGTTGAATTAGTGTTCTGTTGTCAGCAGCTATCTCCCACACTATTCCTGATTCGTTAATATCTGTTGGCTTAACTTTAAATTTAAACTTCTTAGCTAAGTTAATCGCTTTTTCTTTGCGACTCTCTGGCTCTTTGTCTAAAAACGCTGCCATCCATTCGGAAGAATAGTAATGAAAGAGCCATGCACACTGGTAGGAAAGTATAGAATAAGAAACTGCATGAGATTTGTTAAAGCCATACCCTGAGAAGTATTCAAACTTTTTCCAAAGAGAGTCGGCTGCCTTCTCAGTCATTCCATGTTCGAGACACCCCGCAACGAATTTAACTTTGATGGCGTTCTTTTCCTTGGCAACTTCTCCCGTTCCTTTTTTGGTGAGGAGTTTGCGAAGTTTGTTTCCTTCATCAAGGCTAATGTCTTTTCCCAGTCGGTGAGCCAGCAATGCGATTTGTTCTTGAAAGATTAAGAAACCGTAAGTTTCTTTGGTTACTTCTTTCACAATATCATTTTCGTATTTTATCTTGCCGGGGTTTTCTTTGGCTTCTACATACAGCTTATCTACGTCAGCCCCCAGTGGGCCTGGGCGATAAATGGAAGTGATGGCAGCAATGTTAATTATGTTCTTTGGTTTTGCCTTCTTGCAGAACTTTTGTGCGCCCGTTTCTGTAAACTGAAAGATGCCAGCCCACTTCCCTTTGTGAAAGATTTTGCTGTACACCTCTTTCTCTTCGAGATTAATTTTATCCGGGTGGAGTTTTTCATTGTAATAGTTTTGGATGTCCTTAAACGTTGGATTCTCAACTCCGTGATGTCTCTTAAGAATGTGTCCAATTGCACATTCTATCATTTTTAAAGTCGAGAGCCCAAGAATATCAAACTTGATAAAACCCATTGGCTCTAAGTGTCGAACATTTTGACCTTCTGACCAAGGAGTTTGTGTTATTCCGCCGCTATTAATCAATGGCATATATTTATCGAGATCCTCGCCAATCACTACACCACCAGCGTGTCTAGAAACCGAACGTGTTTGTCCATATAAAACATTAATATGATTAGCAATTTGCGGATGCTTTGCTAAGAAGCTCTTAAGTGAATCTGAATATTCCATTACTTCTTCAAAGGTTGGCACGTATACTCCTGATTTTATTCCGCGGTGTTTCTTAGCGATGGGTGTTGCTTCTTTCATCATTCGGGAAGTTACAGGATTTACTTCAGTAAAAGGTACTCCATAGAACTTTGATATATCTTTGATCAAAGAACGAAGCTGCAAAGTATTAAAGTTAGAAATTGGCACTACGGTGCTCCGCCCCCATTCTTCAATTAATAATTCTTTCAGCTCCATTGGGTCTGAAACGTCATAATCAATATCTGGATAATCTTTAGTGTCTTTCCTTAGAAAGCGGGAGAACAAAAGATTATATTTAATTGGATCTACTTGTGTAATTCCTAGAGCATAGGCGACCAGCGAGCCTGCCGCAGAGCCGCGGCCAGGTCCAGTAAGTTGAATTGAGTTTGCTTTATTTACTACTGCGTTCATGGTCAGAAAGTATTTACTAAACCCCCTATCATCAATAACTTGTAATTCTTCTTGCAGCCTATCTGTATATTCTTTATTGGTGTGAAGGTCGAGGTCTCTGAGACCTTCGAAGCATAGCTGTGAGAGCGTCTGGGGGGCACTAAAACCGGCTGGTACAACAAAATCCGGTAGTCGGACTGTATTGTCCGGTAGGAACGATTCTATGCGGTTGTGAGCGATTTTATGAGTCTCGATGAGAGAAGACATGATCAATTCATCGTCGTATTCTACTCCGCATTCTTTGGAATATTTTTTATAGGATTCCCACATTTGTTGTCCGTTTTTTGGATATAGCTCGTAGCCAATCTCATCAACATTGGAAGGTAAAACATCTGAACAATAACTTGGTTTGGATGTGGTTTTCCCCAGCCAGCCCAGCCTTTTATATAATTCGCGATCTTTCCACGCGTCTGGATTTGGATAGTGACTATCGGCAGTAGAAATTAAGCCGAGACCATATTTTTCTGAGAGTTGAATAATGTACTTATTCAGCTCATGTTGTTCGGGGACGCTATTCCATTGAAGTTCCCCGTACCAACGGTCTCCGAAGATTGACATCATTTTTTCGGTAGTTTCTTCCATTGCAGTGAAAATAGCTTTCTTCCCTTTTTCTTTATTTTCCCAATAATTCCCGGCATATATGCCACCTAAACATGCGCTAGCTGCGATTACTCCTTCATTGTGTTTCCTCAACATTTTGTAATCAACTCTAGGAAAACGATAAAAGTTTTCTTTTGAATAAGATTTTGATACCATTTTAAATATGTTACTAAGGCCCGTTTGGTTTTGAGCTAAAAGGATTAAATGGCGGCGGCGATTTAAGATGCTTTTGACCGCCTTTTTGGAAGCGCCTTCATCTTCAATTGTAGTTGCTGATCTCGACCCATCCAGGCCTCTCTTTTCTTTTCTATCAGCTTTCGCTTTTTCGTATTCTTCGCGCCATTCTGAAAGGCTTGGGAGAAAATAGGCTTCCACCCCAAATATTGGTTTAAATTTCTTTCCTTCTTTTTGCATCTCTTTCGCATGAAGCACTTGATATGCCAAGCCATTCATACTACCGTGATCAGTGAGCGCAAGTGCGTCTGAACCATTTTGATAGGCGAACTCCATGTGCTCTTTGGGGTACCCCAATCCATCGAAGGGGCTTCCTATTCCGCTATGCGCGTGTAGCCCAACAAATGGTATATTACTCTTCATTATCTTCTCCAATCAAATTCCACTCATGATATCCTAACATATTATTAGGGGGTCTGTCAAGTTTATTTTCACTTCCTAAATAATTTCTTAAATTATCCCAGTTGCTGATATTATAATACCATGGAAGAGGAAGTACTTTTGCTTCTTCCATTGTAACATATGTAAATATTTTGTCAAGTTCGAAAAAGCGTGCTGACCATCTTTCTTCAATGGGAATTCTCTCTATGGCGTCGTAATCTGGGAACTGACCGCTGCCTTTTTTTCTAATAATTCTGCGGGCTTTCTTGAAATCTTTCGCATCAAAAGTAAACCCGAGATACTCATTATTTTTTATATTTTTATTTTCATAAGAAACATAAAATGGTTTTTTGCTAGATATATGCTTTCGATAAGGAATTAATAATTCAGGATTATATACCCCATACGGGAAAGCTGCATAATATTTATCTGGCACTACCCATTTACTAATTGTTTTGCTCAGCCAATAGGCTGTTAGCGCTCCGTATAATATACTCCACCCCAAGCAATCTCTTTTATCTTTATCGCGCGGGTGAATGGGTACATAGTAAATTGGAATTATTCGTTCATGTTCTGTGGGAAATGTTTTTCTTGAAAGTGCAAATCGAGTGGGGTCTTGCGCGTAATCTCCGAGGCGATAGCGAATCAAAGGTTGCATATCGTCATGACAAACAATCCAAATTGTTTCGCTGCCAGCACAGACACATTCCCATACGGCGCGCTCAATTGCTAAATAATCTTTCCCGATTGGTTGTAAACAATCATGCCATGGAAAATTAAAATCTAATTTTTGGCCTGCGACTGGTATGATACCCGCCAAGTGAAAACTATTATTAATTTGGGGGCCGCTTTCAATCACATAATTCCTTTACATAATTTATTTATTTTTTCTGGAAGTTTATATTTGAATTTAATATTTTCAAGATCTCCGTATAGGCTCATTTTTGCTTTCATAATTTCTCTTTTTTCAACTTCCAATTTTAAAGTATAATGGTTTGGGCTATTTTTTTTACCCTTTATTCCTAAATCTTTTAACATTTTTGTAATCTTAAATCTCGCATATGTATCAGAATATTCAAAATCATTTAACTGTTCTTCGCTTAAATATGAAATTGTTACTAAATCTTTATTATCTGGGTGATGGCCGTCTAAACGTTCCGTGGGATAAAAATGAACTTCATTAATAAAGTCATCTTTTGTGTTTAAATAATCGTGTGCGTGTTTCTCGCAAGAGCGCGCGGACATCCAATCTAAAACAACAAAATCTTTATTTTCTTTTATGGGCAAAGGAAGCCCGCTTACATTCTCATTATCAAAAACTAATAATTTTTCAAATTTAATTTTAAGGACTCTCGCATTTATTGTCGAAACGCTTATTTTGTTTTCTTTTATTCGAGTATTATTAGCTTTATCTGTCAACAAGTTTAAACCAGACATTGAGAGAGAGAAAAATAGTCTATGCCAAAGCTCTCGTGCATTATATATTCCTATCATATCAAAACGATGCGGGGGCAATAGTTTATTTATTATGAGAGGTGTTTGGTTTTGATACGATTGTAATAAAGCATTAAGATTGCCACCTATTATAATCTCTTTGTATTCAAGCTCTGGTATTTTAATTAACAATCACAACCATTGTTATGTTGGTGTGCTTTAATTAAACGATACCATTTTTTTAAAAGTTTATAGTGGCTTGGAGTCTCGTGGCAGCGACGATTAGTGCGCGCTGGGGATGACGACCGTACAGCCCTTGATGGGCCGCGCGCTGTTTGGACCCAGGCAACTACCCATTTTCGCTCATTAGAAAAGTTACGAGGACACCAATGAAGTTTTTCGACCTTATGGCGTTGTTTAACGATGTGTTTCATCCATATATCTGCGGCTTCATCGACATTATAACGATCTATTTTATACTTTTTCGACCACCAGGGCCAGAGTTGAACAATTCCTTTGGCGCGAGCATAACTTTTCCCTCGCTTATTAATTGTCCAATCGCCATTGGCTTTTGGGTTGTAACCGCTTTCTATGCAGGCCGCGGCTAAAAGCATCCCTCGCAAGCCTTCAGGGATCTTATGTTGTTCAAAATAATGCTCCTCAATCTTTACTAAACTTTCTAAAATTTCTTCATTAACGTTTTCCCAATAAGCATGAGGGCATTCATTTATAGCCATAGTCATTAGCTCGTCATAAGTTACAGTTGGGCCACTAGCTATGATGGCGCTTACCAATATTCCTAACATTTTTTCAATTCCTTTTTTATGATATTATTAAATTTTCTAGTTGGCCTCCGGCCATCCAGTTTAAATCAACTCTTCCTTTAATGCCGGGACACGCGCCAGATCCACTGTACTGCCACACATCCCACTCTTGCCAGCCTTTGAGTTGTTTTTGTGGGCCCACTAATCGCTCCTTACGAATATAGTTGGCCCACCAGACTGGGTATTCGGTAAACTTCTTTCGGTCTTCTTCCTTCGCGCCTCGGATATAAAGATTCCAGGCCCAGCGCGCTGAGTAGACAATGGCCTTGACGCCCCACTCTTGCTCAGCGAGAGCTAGCCACTCTAGATACCATTCTGCGTTGTACTGGTCGTCAGTTTTCATTCCTGCTTCAAGATCAATCGCTGGTACCAAATTGCCAGGCTTCAGGCCTCCCACTTGCTCTAAGGTGTCGCGGAAATGTTTAAATTCTGCACGCGCATCTTCGTGGGGGGTATCGTACTTATTAAAGTCTGGTCGGGCAAAATGATAAGCGCCCACAATTACATTATTTTCAACGGCGCCGTTATACCGCTCTACCCAATTACGATTAATGTGGGTTTGGCCCTCGGTTGCTTTTACCCAAGCAAATTTTATTCCAGCTTGAGCAGCCTTGCTCCAATCCACTGTGCCATTGTGGGAACTAACATCTATTCCTGCAAGAACCTCGATTCCCAAACTTTTCAAAGTTTTGGGACCAGCCAATCCATCAACAACTAATCCGTTGGCGGTTTGGTATTCTATAACTGCCTTTTTTGTTTTGGGGCCAAAATCACTATCCGCGTCGATGTTAAGATTGGTTTGTAATCTTCTTACTTCTTGGCCGTTGTCCCCTTCGCGCAGAGTATAAATAAAACTCATAATATTTTCCTTTACCAGGTATGTCCTTTTTTGCTTTTCATCATTGCCTCGACCCATGATTTAGGTTGAGAAGTTTTCTTGTTTTCCTTAAGTTGAAAATGTTTCCCGCTAGCCCTCGACCAAAAATCAGCCGCATTGGACACCGTTTCCACGCTGGTCCAAGGACCAGCCCACGCCTCTTGTATTTTATCCCCGCCTGCATCGTAAGCATTGATAATTTTAAATTCATTGCCTCTAGCTGTTGTTGCGGGTTCGCCAAATATAAATGCTTCCTGGTTATATTTGCGCGCCATTTCAGTGGCGAAATCAAATAAGGCTGCGGGGGTGCTTTCTTCTGCTTCCTCTCCTCTTCCGTGCGTTGTAACTAGAATGCTATTTTCGGTTACATGAATCGGCTCTTCTAGTTCAACCTCAACTTCTTCTCCAGTTTCAGGATCAACTTCTGTGGTAGTTGTTTCTTTAAAGCCACCTTTTAATTCGGTATATGGAAAGCCAGCTGATTCAAAGTCGCTTCTAAGTTGGCGATAGGCTTCTTTGTTCGTTTCTCCTTCCCAGCCTTTCTGTACTCTTTCGTGACGGTCAGAGGATATTATCACAAATGAATTTCCGCCTTCGATATGTTCTCTTACTCTATTGTAAGAACTCATTTCATTAATAAGCTTTTTTTCGTCGAGAGCTTTTTTAACTAAGTCGAAGATTTCCTTTTTGCTTACATTTTTTATTTTTACATTTTTGATATCCACATTTGCTTCCTCCATAAAAACAATCTACAATATTTTGCAAATGCTCACGAGCAATTGGGTACAACATATCTTTGCGATATTCCTCAATGTAGTAATTAGTGTGACACATTTTTTCTCTGTGTTTCATCGCATTTTCGTATATTTCATCGCAATGCCAATCCACTGTATAATATGCCCATCCATCCTCTTTAATCGTTTTATTTGTAATTGTTCCAAATCGTAATATTCTATGATATTCGTTCCATACTAAGTCGCCAATTTGCATTTTTCCTCCCTATGCAGCCGGGATTTCTTCAACCCTTTCTACTTTTATCGGCTTAAACCAGGCCACTATATCCGGATTTCCAATACTGTAAAATACTCCATCATATTCTTCTTTTATAGCATTTAGAAGGTCATTCCATTCTATTCCTTTTCTTAAGCCAAAAATAGGATGTTTAACTTTCTGAATAAAATCGTCAGGATCTTCTTTCAAATTATAAACTCTTGAAGATGATACTTCAGTTTTAAATAATTTTCGTCCGTACCCTTTTGATATTAAGTGTTCCGTTTTGTTCGGGTCTGTATAGAAAAAAACTCTGGGAACATCACTAATTTCTTTTTCTTTGCGACTGTGCGAGCTTGTATTAGAAACAAATTGATCTGGGTCTAATGTAAAATCATACTCGTCGCTTTTACTATAATGATAGAGATGTATTGTTCCATCTAAATTATAATCAGCCAACCTTGATTCTAACAGAAAATTTTTAAAATTTTTCATGAAATTTTTCATGCTAGGCCCTTTTATTCGAATATTCCATAAACATAGTTTTCTAATACTAAATAGTAATGGTGATCACCAATGGCTATTTCTTGAACCATGCTCTCTTCAACTACTACTTTACAGTTGGTGTATTGCTCTCCAAACTTTTCACAGTCTGGGGAGACCTTGATTACTTTATATAAACCATGGGGCGACTTTTTTACGGAATAATCATCCGGCACTAAAACCAATGACTCTTCGGCGGGAGTTTCTGTTGTAACCTCCTCCAGCAAAAGATGACGGTTTAAAGGGCTAAACATTTTTAGTTCCAAATTGTTTTTCTACAATTTCGAACATATCATTAAGGTCATCAATATCGGCATCTCTTTCGTATAAACGATAGGCCTTTACAGTGGCCCAGATTTCTCCGCGTGTTAACCAGCCGTTATCCATATATTCTTTACGCAGATCTTTTTTCTGTTCCTTGTAAGGTTCAATGGCATGTTCAATGGCGATCAAAGATTTAAGATAGTTAATCACATAATGCTCTTTCTGTTGTTCTTCTGTCATTTTTTCGGTATCCTCTACTTCTCTTAACATATTATTTGTTGTGCTCATAATTCCTCCTATGTAATTTCACATGAACCTCCGGCGCATGCTAGTTCGCCGGTTAAATTTGTATTGTCACTCGCTTCAACCACTTTGGTTAAATCTACTTTTTGTAGTGTCTCTCTCAATCGTTCGTATTCTTCACGATTACAATCTTCAAAAGGCGCTTGTTTATAAGTACCTCCATCATATGGTAACACACTTAAGCCATTATAGCAAGAACGATTTTCCCACATCCATTCCCCTACATTGTCCCATTCTTTATTTTTAATGCTGATAGTAGCAGAAACATTATGAGTATTTTGGCCTCGCCTGTGCCCCGCGGCAACCCACTCTTCGCTTACTTTTTTTATTCTCGATAACAAATCGATGGCAGTTTCATGACGTGTAATCGCTCCGTAAGGTGCCATTTGTGGTACACTAATTACCGCAGTATCGTGTGGCCTAAAAAATTCGTCTTCTACTAAATCTGGGTGGTGCATTTTTAAATAAGTATGTATTGCTTCATTTTTTCCCACCCTGATGCGACGAATATAATATTTATTATGCCATGCATGAATCCCGCTAGAAGTTCCAAAAGTTAAAGATGTAGTTCCTGCTGGCTTTACACACGTCATTCTGGTGGCTCGTTTAATACCAATTAATTCTGCTACTCGCTTGTTTTCCTCTTTTACAGCTTTGGCGGCTTGTTTCATATCAAGTTTTAAGGCTTTACCAGATGCAACTCCTGTCATACTTACACCAATGAGAGCATCTCTTTCTGTGTTTCTGCGCCAGACGTCGCGAAGATAATGAAAATCTGTATAACTAGCTTGAAGCGTACCGATAAAAGTAGCTGCTTTGGCTCTTTCTTCATAGTCTTCTTGTGAATAAAGGTTACTGGCATTGATCTCTGTCAAATTGCAAAACTGATGGGGGCGCAGTGCGATTTCGCAGCACGGATTCGTTCCCCAATCTTTATCATTTGTAAAATAAAAGCCTGGTTCGCCTGCGCCGCTAGCCTTCACTCGTTCCCACAAATCTTCAAAATATTCTTTTGTAATACGATGGCGCATTAATACTACTGAATTATTGGCTCGGCCTCTTTGTGGGTTTTTTTCCCACCAGTTTCCTGTTTTGGCGGCGATCATTTCGTCGTCTTCCGCGCTAAATAAAGAAATTAAGGCGGCGCGGCGGATTCCACCCGCAAGCACAGCGTCTGCTATATGACAAATAATATCATGAACTTCAATTGGCTCTAGCTTATCGCCGCTTTCTTTGTGATTGAAGATGCCTTCTACTTTTACAAGGCATTCACGCAAAGGCTGTGGGCCAGGAGCTTTTCCTCCAGAAGTAAGAAGGCGTTCGCCTTTTGCTCTAATGTCGCTGTAGTCAAAACGTATTTTTGAGCCGCCCTTAAAATAACTTCCCGCCAACGCTTTAACGGCATCGGCCCAGCCTTCAATCGAGTCGGCAATTAAAAATCTGCGACTTCGTTTTTCATTTGGCCTTTGAATCTCCGGGAGGCTTTCAACGTGATGCCTCTGTACACTGTATCCGACTCCGGTGCCTCCTAAAAGCAAGAACATTGTCTCGCTAAAAGCTCTCCAATCGTCAATTGGTAAATAGGCGCAATTAAATATTCTGTTAGGCGCCACTTCAATTGGCTTTCCTCCGAACTGCATTGATCGCATCGATGGAAGTACTTTCTTATCATATACAAATTGATAAACCTTTTCAATTTCTTCTTTTAAGTGAGGGTAAGTTTTAATGTGCATATTCTTGTTTCTGGTGACTAGCTCTTCCCACGTTTCGCGTCTTTTTTTCTTAGGGAGGTAACGTGCGTATTTCATATAAACTGTGATGTTAGATAATATTTGAGTTGCTACTTCAGTCATTTACTTGTTCCTTTTCTTCCTGTAGTTTTTGTATTTTTCTTTAAGTGACTCTTCTTGTTTCTTTACTTCATTCTGCTTGATCTCATCATAAGTTTCAATTTGAGGAAGCACTTCTATCTTAACATTTGCAGTGTCCATGAAAATTGGGTAAACCAATCCGTCCGGACCGTTTCTGTTTTTGGCAACAAACATTCTTCCTCCGTTTGTATTTTTATGCTGAATAGTTCTAGAGATGGAAAATATAAAATCGGCTACAAAACATTTGTTAAAAGCTTCCGATATCGCCTCCATCGTAATTACTTCTGCGTTTAAGCCGCCGCGGTTTGTTTGGGAAGCTGTCCAGATCGGACATTCGAATTCTTGGGCCAAACCTCTTAGCTCTTCATAAATAGATTCCAACTGATGTCTTTTCTCATCTTTTTTTGATTTTGCACGTAATAAATCTCCATAATCTACGATAATCATATTGGGAAAAATATCGCGCTGGCGTAACCTCTCTAAATGATTACGAAGTGTCTCGACACCCGCAGATTTGGTGGGGTATTCTTTTACAATTAGCTGCCCATCTAAATCTTTGATCTCCTCATAAATTTCATCTTTACGATTAAATATCTCTCTGAGTGGAATGCCTGTAATACAACTATCATAGCGGGTGGCAACGGCAACATCCGCCAACTCTAAAGTGTAGTGTACGACGGTTTTACCTTCTTTGATCGCCTGCGCGCCTAAATGAACGAGGGCCATTGATTTGCCCGCCCCAGTTGGCGCAATAACAACGCCAAGCTCTCCAATCCCTAGCCCCCCTTTACACAAATCATCAATAACTTCCCAGCCAGTGGTAATTGGACCACGGGCTATGATTTGAAATCTTGCTTCAAAGTCCTTGAGGTAATGATATCCAAAATCATTATTGCAACCCAACTTCATCGCATCATTAATTAATTTTTGTACATCTTCAAAAGATGATTTCTTAAGGAGTGGAACAGATTTTAATATTGCTTCCTTCAGCACTTGCTTTTTACAGAAATCAAGTGCAATATCTTTAATATACTTTGCATCTTGTACTTCTGTTTTTAAAAGACGTGCAAAGAAATCTCTCACTTGTTTCTGGACAACTTCGTTCTCTTCGAGTACTTCCGTGCGGAGAATTGTAGTCAGGATCGAGGGCGATGGTTGCAATTCGTATTTCTCTTTATAGTCAAATATCTTCTTTACAAACACCTGAAGATATGCTAGTTCTAGGAAATTAATATTTAACACTTCCTTCATTTGATCGGCAAACTCTCTATCGTAAAGAATTAACTGACACATGTTCTCCTGGAATGCTTTTCCAAACTGAGAGAAGTCTTCTTGTTCATTATAGTTCAAATATGTTTCCTATCGTGATCGAACCCATCGGCAGCGAGTTTCTTTTTCGCCTTTCTTGTTTACTTTCGTGGTACAGACTTCTTCCCAAGTTTCAACTACTTGTATAGGTCTTACGCCCGTTGCAGGATACGGAATGTGGCACCCTCCGCAAAAAATCATCCCCGCTATTAATACAATAATCTTTTTCATTTTATTCTCCTTTGTTAAGTTTGCCGGTTATATAATTTATCTTTGCCTTTTGCCCGAATAAGCGCATCCAGAACTCCTTCGACTAGTTTTGTAAGCGTCCTCCGCACAACTGATGTTTTCTATAAGTGCAAACAAAGTTTTATGTTTTCCCCCCAGGTGGTTTTTGTATTTTTCTAATTTTTCTCTATCTAAAAGTTCGGATAAAACAAAGTGAAAAGAATCGCGATAAGATTTTTTCGCTAGTAGACTCTTTAGCTCGTTGCAGAGTTTCTCCTCCTCCCCATGTACATTATGTTTCACGTGGAGAGCGAAGTCATTTTCATCCCACTCTTTACGAAGATAATCGTAAAACCCGAGATGTTGGAGTCGCTCCACCCGTTCCTGATAATTAAGAATCTTCCATTGTTTATCATATGCTTCATTATAGCGCTTAATGTGCTTCTCTACTTTCTTGGATGACCAATCTAGATGGTATTCGTTCAAAAGATTATGTTTCTTTTTCTTGTGTCGGTATCCTTCGCAAAAAGACCACTCTATATACTCTTCTCGCTTTTCTTTATCTGTCATAGAAGCCAACTCCGCTTTTCTTTCCGCTGCCTGTTGCCGACATCCTACCGCAAATTCACAGTCACCTTTAAAGATATCAACGCCAAATCCTGCGCCATCGCAACCTGGCTGTTTCGTAGAGCCGCACCCTTCTCTATTACCAAGAAAATCAACTTTCAATTGATTGGCTGGAAATATATCATAACAATGTAAGCACCATAACTCATCCTGTTCTCTTATTTCTTCTCCAATGAATCCTGAATCTTTTTTTTCTATCAGAATGTTATTAGTTTTGTTCATTTAATTTTCTCCTTTATTAAGTACGCCCGCCTGGACTTGAACCAGGGACATCCACCTTATAAGAGTGGCACTCTAACCTACTGAGTTACGGGCGCGTAATTTCACATTTTAATTATAAATGAATAATTTTTGTTTGTCAATGGGCTTCCTAAGATAATAAATTAATCGTAGTTGGGAAATTTCCTTTATATGTATAGTTGCCTATATGCTGCAGCCTGATCCACGGACAAAGCCACACTTTGAGGCCTGCTTTTCTTGAATAGCGGCAAAACATATAGTCTTCAGAGAGATAGCGCGCGCTATCAGGATCGATTACAGTATCAAAGTAGGCTACCATCTCTTGCTTATAGAATTCTTCATCTTTTCCAGATGTGTCAGAAACGTATTTAAGTTCTGGGTATGCATTTTCAAATTTTTCGAAGCACTCTCGCTTGATCATCATAAAGCCGGTGCCAGCTTCCGCCACTTCCATTGGAAGAGTGAGAGACATTTTATTATCAGCAGTGGGAGTGAAAAAGAAATCGCCGGTAAAGCTTTCTATTTCTCCGCTTTTGGAGCCAAGATTTAAATTTCCCTTAGACAACGCTTGCATTACTCTATCCCATCTGATAGTCTTTTTAGAGTACGGCCCACACATAATATCGCGGTCGTAGGCTAACATTTTTAAAACATCAATCGGGTCAAATACAATATCGGCATCTATAAACATCATGTGAGTATAGTCTGTTTTTAAAAATTCGTGTACGCATACATTTCTTGCACGCGTCACTAAACTCTCATTAAAAAGAGTGTACAATTCAAAGGGCACTCCCAACTCTAAACACATTCTTTGGAGACGCATACATGCTTGCATGTATCCTCCATTACATTGATTCCCATACATTGGAGTAGCAATGTAAAGACTTTTTCCTTTTAACTTTGATAGATCTAATTGTTTCATTCTTCGTTTTCTCCTGTTTTATTTAGTTCATATATTCTTGGTCTACTTTTTGAATATGTTACAGCGACGTGAAATGAATACGTACTATTTTTATTCTTTTTGATACCCACTTCTAAGTTTTTACATTTACAAAAAACTTCTGGGCTTTTCTCATGAAAGTCCTGTTGTCTAAACGCCTCATTGCATTCTAAACATTCTATTATTAAATAATTTTCCATATCTCTTTTGGGCCTTTCTGTACCCCCGCCAGGATTCGAACCTGGAATAAAGGTTTAGAAGACCTTTGTGATATCCCTTTCACCACGGAGGTATGCATTATTTATAATACTCGCATTTTTCTTCTGTCTGGTACCACTCACATGTGGTATAATCAACGCACCAATATTCTCCGCACGTCTTTGTATTTTCATACCGCTCCCACAAACAACAGCGAGTATCACAAATTGTAGCAGAATTTACCCCGTAAGGTGCGTTGTAATCGCATGGGTACTCGGCAGGCGTTGACACCGGAGATGAAAAAACAGCTGTGTTCCAGGTTAGTAACCAAATAAATAATAATTTCATTTTTTTATAACTATCTTTTTGAATAAGGAAGCGATTTTTCAGGATCGCAGTCGTCTACTAGCATTTGGCAGCCGTTCAAGAAGCCCACAATAATCAATAGCCTAGTAACAGTATTCATCTACCAGTTCCCAGCTGCAATAAGTGGCCAGCCCTACCTGCGTCTCATAAATACACCATGTTTCTTCACATGTTGTGTAGTAATAAGGATAATCAATTATCCATGTGCAACAACCATCCCAACATGTCCACACCTCTTCATAATAATATGGTGTATCATCATAAGTACAAACTTCGACCACTTCGATATGAGGGCCAATTGCGACTGAGCCTGTTGGTGTATAAATTTCACATCCTATGCAAGCTAATGCAAATAAGGATATTAATATTGTTTTCATTTCTTTCCTCCTAATACTATTCTTTTAAAAGTGGTATATAAATCTAACCAACTTGTTTTTCCAATTCCATCTTCTAGCATCATACCATCTGTGGAAGTTTTGTCAAATGTTAATTCAGTATTCCTAATAGTATATTTGATTTTTTGTTTATTTTGTACAGAAATGCTGGGGCTGTATAATTGCATCAATTTATAGTTCTCTTCGATCACTTCTTGACTCTCCACAATGTTTTGATATGCTTTCAACGTCGAGTTAGCATTCTCGCAGAACTCTTTAACCTCTTGAATCGTATATGCTTTTTCTTCAGCAAGAAAGGGCAAGCGCTTGGCTAACGTTGGTAAGCCGACGCCTTTTACGCCATCGAGGTTATCGCTTTTGTCCCCCACTATTGCTCGCGCCAACGCAAAGTTGGTGGGGTGAATCCCAAATTTCTCTACAATCATATTCTTATTTAATATTTCATGTTGCGTGGGTCTGTATGCCAACGTCTCATTGTCGAGGAGTTGGAAAAAATCTTTATCGCTAGAGACGATGACTTTCTGCCACCCCTTGAAGTCTGGCATTTGGGCGACGAAAGAGATGACGTCATCGGCTTCCACTTCGTCAAAGACTAGCTGGGTTACTGGAAAATTATTTAAATATTCCATCAGGCGCATTTGTTGCCAAATTTTATTTTGAAGCTCCTCTTGGGCGGTGAGAGTTCTAATGTCGCGGTTCAAGCGCAGAGGCTTGCGCCCCTCCTTGTAATTTTTGTTTACAAGCTTGCGCTTTCTGCTGCCGCCTTTGCCATCCCAACAGATTACAACCTTATCAGGTTTGACCTCTCGGCAAAGTTTTTGTAGAATTTTAAGAAAGCCCGCAGTCCCACCAATGGGATCTCCATTGGGGGATAAAGACGGGTTGACGATGTACCCTCGCAAAAATTGGTTGAGGGCATCAATTATCATTACTCGTTTCATGGTTTATTTCTTCTTTCGCGCCAAGCGTCGTTTCCTGCGTCGGGCTGACCCGAGTTTGCGTCGACGTCTAGACTTTGAATGTGGTGCTTTACGACTCATTTAATTCCTCCTTTGGTGGCTGGAGCGGGGCTCGAACCCGCACACCCTTACAGATAACGGATTTTAAGTCCGTTGCGTCTACCAATTCCGCCACCCAGCCATTTTTTCCGATGTAATCGTAGAAAAAGCATCGGTCGTATTTATTACGTCAAAGAATCCTTTTCCGTACTCGGGGGCAACCGGTGGTTCTTCTGCGATCACGAGCGGAAGAAGATCTTCTTCCGGAAGAGGCTCTTCTTCCAGAATATTCTGGAAGAATTCTTCCAGAATATATTGTTTCTCAGCGTTGGTCTCCTCTAAGCTAACATCATCCATAAAAGATTCTTTCTTATATAATGTGGGAGACGCGACAGAATGGATCTCAAGTTGTTTATATACATCTTCTGAACGGCTGGCGCGCGCAGCGGGTTCGGCTGTCCACCAAAAAAGCGAACACAAAACAAGAGCCACGTGAAAGACTGCAGATGTTGTTAAAGATGCTAATAGATTAATGTTAAATAGGTGGTTATATTTTTTATAAGTTATAAGGTTCATCGTTTTTCCTAACGTTAGTTACAATATTATTATAACATCTTATTATAAAAATGCAAGGAAAAAATATTTATTTTTATCTTTAAGGGGTGCGGCGTCCCTTGCGGCAGTCAAGCCATTTGCGGAAAGCTATTCGTCTCGGATCGGTGGCTGGTCGGGACTTCCAATCGGCGCCGAGCGGTGGCCGTGGGCCGCAATTGCCTGGTGTTCTGCCTATTGTTGTGGGGAGGCCCTCTGGATCATCAAATCGAAGATCTTCTGGGAATTCTTCCTCTTCACGCTCCGGCTCTTCTATTCTAAAATAGCGGGTGACGTTGCGCCAGAGGCCACACTTTGCCATCCTTGTCCGGGAGCACTTGGTTCTGGAGTCTTGGCGATATAAACGAGAAATTTGTACGCCCTGCGGTAGTGTGCACCCGATTTTTCCCATCATCGCCTCGAAATTAGCGCTGCTCATCCGCTTAGTTTTTTCGGGTAGCTGGACCTTCCAGACCCATTCTACAGATTGCTCCCTCCCAGGAACATTAATAAGGGAAGGCCATGCTTCATGAGTAAAACCTTTAACCTTCCAATGCTTGAGACCCCCCGAATCAAAATCGGGAAACCTATAACCAGCGCATCCCGTGGCTGCCTGTTCAAATAGTAATAGCTCTTCTTTAATGATCTGCTTAAGCTGGGATTTGGTAAGTTTCATGAGTAATCTCCAATGACTATATTAAATAGTTTATAAGTTAAGATTATTCCTCGTAGAAGTCTTCTGGGCTGCCTGTACGGTCATGAAATTTCATAATAATTTCTTCGTCCATGATTTCTAGAACTCTTTGTTTAAATTTAGGTTCTTCAAGTTTCGCTTTCCAGCCTGAGCTTTGAAATTTGTCGGACGTGCCATCGCCGTGATCAAGTGTAAACCATGCACCACTGTTAGATAAATGTTGCGAACTTTTGATCGCATCCAGCCAGCTTTCTTCATCTTGTACTCCTACTTCTTCTCCCCACAGGATCTTAAAGTTACATTGTCGACCTTGCGTACCGAAGCGGCTCTTCTCAAGCTTTACTTTGACTTCCGAACCAATCCTAAAGCCCTTGTCATCCGTGACAAAAGATGCTTTGGCCTTTCTTCCTGTGAGCCAGATGCGCAGCGAGTACGCATAGATCATTGCTTTGCCGCCAGGAGTCATGTAAGGTGTTGTAAGTGCTTCCGAAGGAGAGCGTGTGATGTTTGTCTTAAGCTGGTTCAGCACTAGAAATGTTGATTGGCTGTTCGCGATTGGAACTGTCAGCTTTGACATTCCCTTGGCAAGAATGCGTGCCTTGACTGCCATCGAAGAGAGAGGATTAAAGTCTCCCTCGATGTCTGAGACTGCTGGCGTCAGTGCCAGGGAGTCCCAGATGAAAAGCATTCGGTTCTCGTTTGAACCGAGTAGCTCTTCAATTGTCTCTAGCACAAACTCTACCGAAGTTGCCTGTACATAAAGAAGGTTGTCGACATTGCAGCCAGCCTTTTCTAAAAAGCCTGGATCGATTGCAGATTCTGAATCGAAATAAACAACATCTATCCCTTGCGCTTGCGCGTTTGCTGCCACCTGTGCGCCTAAAAATGATTTGCCTGTAGACTCCAGGCCAGCGATCTCTGCAATTTTTCCTACTGGGATTCCTGCTAGTTGCCCTCGGCAGATGATTGAATCGAGCCAGCGTGATCCGGTTGGGATCCAATCTTTTACGATTGTTGGGCTGTCTTCATTTAAATTGTGTGCAACATTCATGCCAGCTTTTTTATTGATAAGCTGGCGCATGTCTGCTATTGAAAGTTTTCCTGTTTTTGTTTTAGCTCTCGCCATGTTTTCCCCTTAAAGGTGTTAGATTAAAAAAGAAGGGGGGCCCGAAGGCCCCCACATTCTTAACCAAGTAAATCCGCGAAGGCTTTGTCAACAGACGTGCCTTCTTTTTTATTTGCGTTATACTTGGTGGTCTCGCTAGAGTTTTCTTCGGGGTCTGAATCGCTCAAAAGAAATTCATCTAGCATGCCCTGAACTTCGACCGCAGTCTTTCGACTTGGGGCGAATAGCTCCTCAAAATCTGGAATGTTTTCCAGAAGTTCGTGGCACTTCTCAGGATCGTCGGGACAAAGCGGGGAACTTCGTCGTCGCGGGGTAAGCTGCGTGACTGGAAAGCTGGCACCGACCGGCTTGCCATACGCGACGGCCAAGTCGATTCCTTTTTCGGGATCGGTAATGTCTCCGTATTCCGGGTTCAGAACAAGGTTAAGAAGGGTTTCGTAAACTTGCTTTCCAAAGCCCCAAACACGGACACCTTGATCTTCTTCGCCGCGAACAAGCACCGGTGCGAAAAAACGCTGACGAGCAGACAACTTCTTAGCCATCCGTTTACTATCTTCTGTTCCTTCTTGCCAAAGCTGGCGGACGAAAGAGTCCAACGGACAATCTTCCCCAAAGTTTCTCTTCGGGCTAAGAAAGCCAGGATTGTCTCCAACGTTGTAGTGGAACCAATAGTCCTTGAACGGATCTCCATCGGCTGTGGGAACAATGCGAATTACTGATTCGCCATCTGGCGGACGCCAAAAACGGTTATTCGCGCCCCCTTTAGTTTTGAGGGTGGTCATGCGCTCGCGCATTTTATCTAAATTGATTGACATATTTCTTGTCTCCTTTTTTTGTTAAAGTCAGTACAATAACTCTCTTGTACCGCTATTTTTATATAATACTATAAATTTAAATCTTTGTCAAGTCTAAATTTATTATTTTGAACTATTGTACTATTCAATAAACTAAATGCGTAAACATCATCATAGTTTGTTGAAAAAACTCCGTAGCTCATCTTCATTTTATCATGTTGTTTCTGTTCTTTTAATTGCTCTCCGATCTTTTTCAGCAGTGTTCCATCGGTTTGAAGTATTTTTTCAGGCACCCCATAATAATATCTCTTTTCGCGCGGGATGTCAAGATCAAAAAACATTTTTTCTTCCCCAGTTTCGTAATTCAATAAACTAAAAGTTGACATTCGAGCTGTCTCTGCAAAGGGAGCGAACGTGGTGGCTTCTGCTTCCGAGTTGTTAAATACATTCATCATATGAATTGTGTATACAATTAATTCATTTAATTTACTAAAGTGATCTCGGATGGGAACGTCCCCGACAATTTTAGTTACTTCTACATTATCTACTAAATATATTCTTTCAAACAACGCGCATCGAGCGTATTCTTGAAGCACATGAAAAACAATGTTATCGTTGAGAGTTTTCAATTCTGGAAGTAACGCCCGATCCGGTCTAATATATAAAATGCTTATTTGACATTTATGTTGTATTTGCTCTAAAATTCTAAGGATGGCTGACGAAATAAAGCCGCAGCTTGTTACAAACAACACATCCCCTTTTACATTTTTAAAAAAGCTTTTTAGGTTGGGGCAGTTTTCTTCATACTTTTCAGGATGGTCATATTTTGGAAAATTGTAGCAGCGCGGTGCTTTCTTAAGTCCCGCTCTTATTTTATATATTTTATATTGAGGATATACAGCAAATTGGTCTGCTATGTTACAGCCGGCTTTTCCTAACCCAATGATCGTTTGCATTATTTTACATTCATCCTTTTCATTTCGCCAAAGTTTTTGCCACCAAAGACATTTACTTTAAAGTTGCCTAGCTCTGTAACAGCAAACTCTTCTTTCAGTTCGTGCACAATTGTTTCGTCTTCTTCTGTTAGGTCGATCACGAGAGAATCGTGCAAACAAAATGCAATTTGAGATTTCTTATCTTTAAGTAGTTCCCAAACTTTAATCATCTGCCGAAGGAAGAGGTCCGCCGCTGTTGACTGAATTATATAGTTCAAAGCGTGATGATCATCAGAATCAATTGTCCTGTTCCAAAGGGTTGTCACTTGGCTTCCATTGTAGTACTTTTGTAACACAGAGTCTCGATCATATTCTTTGTTTAAGAGGCGGTCTTTTGACTCTGGGTTATATAGCCACGCAAATATTCTTTTCTTTGCTTCTTCTCTTGTGCCTTTTCCTTTGTATACGTGTTTTAAATTCCAGTCATGCAAGTCTTGTTGAGGTTGCTTTTTGCCCAAAAGTGCAAGCATTACACGAAGTTCTGCGGCATTGTAATCTAACTCCAGAAACCACTTATTATTGGGCTTCAAGATAGTTCTATATTCTTTGTCCATCGTTAGGATTGGAAAATCTTTAGAAGTGAGTCTTCCCGTCTTTGTCCCTCGCATATCATATATAATGTAAGGGGCTATTTTATTTATTTTTTTAAGGAATCTCCGCACTTTAAATTCATGACGCCGATTGTCCAATAAAGTTAAATCTATATTTAATTTTGTATTTTTTATCTCTGTTAAGGCTTTTGCAAGATTAACCATGAATTCATAATTTTGTGGTTTTTTAAAATTGGAAAAAATATGAGCGCAAATTTTCTCCCGAATATGCCCATACTTTAACAAAAAATGCGGGGGAACAAGGTCGAAGAAACAATGTTCGTTAAGATCTAGCTTTGCCTCGCTGACTGCCCGGTAAAAAGCTTCTAATTTGTTATTTACGCTTTCCCATTCTTCTCTTAAGTGGTTAGGGCAAGCTTCATTTAAGCTCTTTCCGCCACAATAGTATTTTGCATATTCAACATTCTTGTCTCTTAAGACTTCAGAGTAATCCCACGTTTTTGTGAGCGCGCTAGGGAGCTTATCTTTATGAATTTTGCCTTTTGCAAAAATGGCAATACATTTCTTTTTATCGTCGAAAGTTTGAAAAAACATTAAATTAATATTCAGTGCTAGTAGCTTTTGGTACGTCTTCCTTTTTCATTATATCAGAAGCTTCATAAGAATGCAAGCCTGAAGGAGTAGCACCTCCAAAATATTTTATCCTATAAGGGGCCTTCTTGTCAATAGGTATTTTTTTATATATGTTTGTGCGCATGGCTATTTTGCCTATATGGTTAGCTGCGGCTTCGATTCCATAAGCTCTATAAAAGTCTAATGTTCTTTTTATTGCTGATGTAAGTTGTCGTTTATTATATTTAATATTGCTCTCTGCTAACCTTAGTTTTAAATAAATTGGTAAAAAATATTCATCACTATATTGTTTTGTAAATTCTTCATCAAAGTTAAGAGAGATACCCTCTCTCATCCCTTCTTTTATTTTTGTATTGTACGAATTGCTTCCTACGTCATTCCAAACAGCTACAGGGCAATTTTTTATTTCATAAATTGTTCCATAGGTTGCAGATGTTGGGTTTACTATTAAAGTTGCGTACATGTTCCAGAGGCGCGCCTTCATACTTTCATAAGAAAAATATTCACTTTTATAAAAATAACTAGAAAAAATCTCATTGTTATCCAAGCTCGTGCCAAAACGTGCCATGTAATCCTTGATCGGTTGGGAATCCATGTTTGCGGCCAATCTCCATGGAATATTTTTATCAACATAAAATCCATAAAAGGCTGCTGTTTTTAAATATCTATTAAAAGACGGCCTTGAAAGAAACCGCGTATATTTAATGATGTCGTTATCGGGCGGCAAGTTTTCCAACTCAATGAAAAGGCCGCTGATGGCGTTTGTACAAAGCGGAGAAACAATAAAACCAGTTTTTGTAATGGGAAATTGATCTACCATTAAGTGAGCAAAATGTATGAACTCTGTTACAAAGTTATCAAAATTCTTAACTTTTTTATTAATTTTAGCGACGTTTAAATATTTGTTTGAAAACACATTAAAGACATTATTTACAAAATGATCTTGATAGAGCTGATGAACGCTTTTAAGTCCTGATTTGGGAAGAAAAGAAGAAAATAAATCATTAAAGACTCTTTGGCGGGACATGAGTCCTTTGTCAATAAATGCTTTAAAATCATTAAAAGCTGCTGCTACAAAATCTAATACTAAAATTAAACCGTCGCCAGGTAATTGGGTCATATTAACTTCTGAGGGGTAAATTGGGGTGCCATGCACATCAACTTTGCCATAAAAAGGCTTTTCATATATGACGTCTAACGGGATTGGATCAAAAAGGCGTGAAAAAGATTTCTGTTTATATAATAATCTCTGCTCAAATAAAAACGGCTGCTTTAAAGAATTAATACCATAAGGTGGTGGATCAATATATCCCATTAAAATTTCCTCTTCTTTAAATAAATAGATCTTTTATAAATTTATTGGACTGTTGGATGCCCAGAGATTGCTTCTGTTTCCGCGTTGGCGGCTTCGTTTTGTTTTTGCTTGAGTTCTTCTTGCTGCGATGGCGACATATTGCCAACAGTTTTGACGGCGCCCGGGGTCGCATCCTTATTTTTCCCACGAATAACCATATCGGCAATTTCAAGAATTCCGACTACAGTGGTTTCCCACCCATCAGAGCCAAGATGACTTTGAACACTCGTTATTGTATAATAGCCGCCGTTCATGATCGATTCTCTCGCAAAATGACCGCCACTAATTAAATCAGTATTAATATAAATGTATTGGCCAATATAAAAATAAGGATTTCCTACTAATTGTAATTCACACTCATATTTAGCTGGTTTAATAATCCCGCGGCCGGCCGCAACACCGCCGGCTTGCGCGTTCCTCATCAAGGCTGTGGCAAGAAGACTGTTGGTGTTTTCTTTAAATTTTATACTTTTTAACAAGCCGCGGTTTGGGCCACCCACCGTGAAATGCATAATACCTTCTTTTCTATCTTGCACTGGGTCAGCAGTGTGTGCTTTTTTAACTCTTTCTCTAAAAGGTTCATGTTTCTTCGCATGAAATAAAAATGCATTAGATATTTGTTGAATTTGAAGTGTCTGGCGCGCCGCGCTTTGTTTGGGGCGACTTTTTTCACCTAAAGTTAATATTGGGTTTATATGTTGTCCATCTTTGTTTACAATGCTTAGTAATGAATTTTTAGGTAAATCAATAGAACTAATATCTAATTTAAAATTTGTACGCTGCTCTCCTTTGGGTTGTAACATTGCAGTGCCTAATTGACTCTTCCCTAAAGAAGACACAAGCGAATCCATGACAAATTTAATTAAATCTTGAATAAACATCATTAAAGGATAAGCTCGTTTGCCTTCGCTAACAATTTTTTGAGCTATAAAATTACTAAACATTTCTAAAGATACCGGCAAATAATATAAATTAGTTGTTATGAGATGGTCGCTATCGGCGGCAGTAAAATCCATTTTTCCAAAGAGGAGCCTGAAGTCGGGCGCTAATTGTTCTATCCCTTCTCCAAATTTAGCATGGTCAAGAATGGCTGATATTAAATCTCCTAACACAAAAAACATAATTTTGTCGCCGGCAATATATTTGTCCATTGTAAAATATCTGCTTAGCGTGCCAGATTTTTTAAAAGTATCAATGACCTGTGTAGTCCCATCTGCCAATGTTATTTTAACTGTTGTTTTAGTTGCAGTATCTAGTCGCCTGCCTTCATTTTCAACTTTTTCTTTGACTTTGCTGCCGGCATTTTTTGCTATGTCAGCGGACTCGGTGGGGGCCGGTGATATGTGGGTAGACCATGCCGGCATCATCTGTGAGGCATCGGCGGCGCCCTCTCCTTTGGGCGCCTCGGGGTCTCCTCCTTTCAAATCTTCCATATACCGCACGTATCCTCCAAAAGCGGTAGTTTCGCTAGTTGGTACCCACATTATTCGATCATTTGCCATTAACTTTTGTGTATACACAAACATGTTTTCGGCGCGCATATTGGCTTCTAACACCACTATTTTTTTCTGTATTGCGCTCGATGCTTTTTGTAATTCTTCTTGATACTTTTTATATTGTTTTTTGTCTTTGCCTAGGAGGGCATTAAGATCCGTGTCAACGCTCTTTATAATTTTTTCTCTATAATTTCGTTGCTTATCGGCTTGCGTCCCTCGCACTGCTGCATTTAAACTTTCATGTTTGGTTGGCACTGACAGGCCAGAAGTGCCGCTGTAAGTTTCTAAAGAGCTTTTAAAAGCTTTATAATCTTTATTGACAGCTGGTTTTACCTTTACAAAAGTTTCAGTGTCTCCTTGTGCATCTTTCATAAGTTTATCCAGCATCTTTTCAGTGGCTTTTAATTTAGCACTTGCTTTTTTAATATTAAGCAAACGTGCAAGTCCTTTTTTACGAGGCCCTGAAGATGAATTAACTACTTTTTCTAAGTGTGTTAGCTCAAGGGACGCAAGTTGCGCTTTTAGCTGGAGTATATTCACATCATCGCTAACATTATACTGATTCATTATATCAGCTGTGACGCTACTGAATGCGGCTTCGAGGGCGCCTTTGTATTGAATGCTTAATTCTACGGAACCATCTTCTTTGAATTCTAAATCATGTGTAAACATGTCACCAACAAAATTCATTCTTGATTGTTGAATCGCTTTTATAAAATCTTTTCCTCCTTTCATTTCTTTAAGTACTGAATTGTTTTCATTTACATTCCACCCCAAAGACATTCTTATTCTAAAGGCGGCCGGCAATGAACGATCATCTACATCCTCATTTTTCATAGAAGGAGGGTATCTAATTAAATCAGAATACTGAGCGCTAAACCCTTCTTTGGTTGCCCATTGTTTAAATAAAGTTTTTACATCGTTAAAAACTAATTTTAGTGTAACATGCATAATGTTGGCGGAAAAAGGATTTCTTCCTTTACCGTCCATTTTTACATCAACGCTCACTATGCCGGCGTCTCTTCCGCGGAAAGGACTTCCTAAAAGATTTTCTGATGACCAGTCTCTATTAAAGTCAGTATATGCTTTAAAGGGAAAAAGTATTTCAAATACATCTTCTTTATTTTTAAGGTATACTTTGTATATCTCAATATGTGGAACTAGTTGACTATAATCAATTGGGCGGCCATCAAAAAAAGTAATAACCTCGGGGGAAACTGTGAAGTGATTTACAATTGCTTCGCTATCGTTATATGTTTCTATCAGTTTGATATATTTGCTAATGGTGGCGCCCGGGCGATTCCAATCTAAAAGAGGGTTAACGAGAGGGTGTACATAACTCATTAAAAAAGCTTGTTTATACCACGATTGCTTTGTGGCGATATCTATTAATTGTGCTTTACATTTGGCCATTTCAATTTCCTAAAATAAATTTATTCAAACATACTTAAAATAATGTTTAGAGGTTTGGGGACGAGGACAACTTCACCGGGCTCGTAATCGGCTTCTAGAGGAAGTTTATTAAACCATGGGATAATCCACCACAAAGTGGGATCTCCATAATGTTTCTCCGCTATTTTATAAAAACGGCTCCCTACGCCCCATACTTCATTTTCGTAATCTAGACTTCTTCGTTGTATTTCTGTGGGGTATACCATGTTTGCGGTATCAAAATGATTTATAAACTGCAAATCTCTGCTTGAAAGCTGTTTTATGTATTCTGCATATGCATTTTTTAGCACTTGTCTATTATTATATCTTGAAAAACTGAAAGCCATTTTATACTCCTTTATTACTTCCCACTTAACGCGTCGGTTGTTGTGCCGTCCTTAGCCTGTTGCTGTGGGCTTTGCGGGGCGGCCGCGCGACCGGCCGCGGTGTCGGTGTCCGAGTCTGTTGAGCCAACAATGGCGACGCTTGCGTCGTCGCCTGCACCTCTTTGGATCCCGCTTGGATCTTTGTCTCCGGCGGATCGCGCTTCTACGCCCCTTTTACCGAATTCGCCAGCATTATATGGAAAATTGTGACCGTAACCATTGGGGCTAAATTGATTTTTATACCAACCTACTAATTGATCGTGGACTACTTGAAAATTTGCACGTACTGTTATTTCTCTTGGTAATGCTCGATATCCTTTATCTTTCCCTTGCCTTCCAAAAGCAACATTTTTAGCAATAGTTCCAAGAGAGTGACCAAAACTATTAAAGTAGCCAGTTAAACCATTTTCAACGTCTCCTAAAAAATCACCGCTAGGGAAAAAGCTTCCTATATAATTGCCATATCTAATTTTAAAAAATGGAGGGGCGCCCAAAACAGCAAGAGGGTCTCCATTGATTGTCGTACCAGTTTCATAATAGGCCGGATACAAAAGCTGTGTAAGTAAATTTATATTGCGAATATTGTTAACAACACCGCCCGGGCCGTCCATTATATGATGTGCCTGGCATTTAAAATTTATACTTAGACTTCTTCTTACATTTTGAAAAGTTACAATAGGGTCCATTCGTCCATATGCATCCTTTTCTGAAAATCTTGGCCGAAAGTCTTGACTAATAGTTAAGTCCTCAACTGGAATCAATATTGCTTTGCTTTTAGCAGAAGTTTCATGTAAATTAACATGCATGGGTTCGAAAGAAAATACTTTAAATGAATTTTTGAAATTTGATACTGGTGTTCCCATTACTTTTTCCTTTATCTCTTACTAAAAGTTCCCGGTGGTAATATTTTTTCTATTTCCCCTTCGACAAAATCAGCAAGTACTCTTTCATTAAGTTTTAATATATTGTGAAGAACAATTTTTTGGTCGCCACCTGGAGCTGCTTTTGTTGTTGTTCCTGGTCCTTGTTCAACTTGTACTTTTACAGGCGGTATATTCGCTGGTGCCTGAGTTGGAGGTATTTCTGCTTCTGTAGTTACTCCCCCTTCTCCTGTAACCGCCGCCTTTGCTTTTCCCCACAAGGTTCCTCCTTGCTGTTTTGCAAATTCTACAATATCGCCCGATTCTAAAGCTTTATTAGCTGCGTCAATGGATTTGGCAATTGCCATGAAGGCGTCAACTACGTGCGTTTGCAGGTTTTTGCGTGCGAGGGTGCCTACATTTTGCATCGATGAATAAAGTTTGCGCAAAGTTTCATCAACTTGTGTATAGGCTTTTTCATAAAGGACGAGCCCTTCCATGGCCGCGGCCTTCTGTTCTTTTAATGATGTAGCATTTTTTGCAGCGCCGTCTTTCACACTTCCCGCTAGTTGGTCTAAAGTTTTTGCCTGCGTGTCGATGGCTGCAGTGCGTGCATTAATTTCACTAGATTCGCCCATGAAGATTTTTGAAGCTGATTCTACATCGGTGCTAAGCGCTTGCGCAATTGCTTTTTGCATAAAGCGGTCCATGTCATTAAAGCTTTGACCGGTGCTAGAAACAGCCTCTTTGATCATCATAATTCTTTCCGTTTCTGTGGCGTTAACTAAATCTAAAGTATTTAAATAGGGGCCACCTAACATTGCATTAAGATCTCCAACTTGGTTCGCGGCTTTTCCCATATCATCAAATTGTCCGGCAATTTTTAGTACTTCAGACATCCCGACACCAGTTACTCCAACAATAGCATTAAGTTTTTTGAATTGTGCTCTGGCTTGTTCTAGTGGATAGGCCGCTAAATATTGCATTGCTTTGGGCAGGTCTTCACCAACTTGTTTCGGTAGACGCCCCGTTTGTCGAGCAATATTTACAAGTTCTGTTGCGAAATCACGACTCGTTCTGGCAATATTAGATTTTCTGTACGTTTTTCCTAAAGTATCCACTGCATTCGCATATGAGGCAGTATCGAGACCTAATTTTCCAAATATAAATGCTTGCTCTCCTAAGCTTTTAGTAACTTTATCTGCATCCTTTCCTTGGTTGACCATAACAGATCTTAAAGTTTGTGAATGCGTAATTATATCTGTCATGGATTTGCCTACGGTTGCAACGGTGGCGCCTAAATCTCTATTTTCATTAGTAATTCCGATCAGCGATTCGGCATAAGTTTTTTGGCTGCCAACTAAAACACCAATGGCTGCGTCGGTATTCATAACATTACCAGTTAATTTAGCCATTTCGGCACTTTGCTCGCTTACTTCTCCGTAAGCAGTTTTGCCTTGGCCGATAAGGCCGGTGGCGGCCCCGGCGGCGGCGCCTGCAACTGCTGAAGCAGGGCCGGTGCCGGCACTTGCGGCAGTAAAGCCAACTTGTCTTAAAGCCCAAAGAAGGGCGCGGCCAATGGCTCCTGCACCCGGCAAAACGGCGCCGACGGGCGGGGTGCCCGTGGGAGCAACTATGCTGGCGGCGGCTGGTTGCGGAATTGTTGCTCCTACTACGGGCTTGCCACCAGCTTCTGGGCTCAATTTTTTTGCAGCTTTGGCTTCCGCTAACCTTGTTTTTTCAAGATCTAGTCGTTTTTGTTCGATGCGTGTTGACTTTTCTAGAGCTGCTTGCTCTTGTTTTTGTAATTTAATGCGCGTTTCAAGGTTGTTTATTTGTTGAATGGCCGTCGCTTTGTCTTCTTTGCTTAAAGTCGTATTTTTTTCTAGCACTGATCCTATATTTTCAAGAGTGCCCAACATAGCTTCATTTGCTAAAGCAGACTTATCGGTTAACTGGGCCATTTGTAAATAGGGCCCAAGCGTGGCGTCTACGGCTTTGGATAAAGATTCGTATGCTTCGGCGCCTCTAAGCAATTGCTCTGTCATGAGTTTCGCAGCTTCCGCACCGTCACTCAATTCTTTGCTATAATCAGAAATAGGCTCTAAGAGTTTTCCTAAATCTTGCCCCATCGCGGCCAATGTCTTGTTCGCGTCATCTAATATTTTTTTAATTGCTTCTGCGTTTTCGCGTGTTGTTGCCATAAAAAGCCTCTTCTATAAAAAACTACTTCACTATAATTAGTTGAGGTCTTGATTTTTTAGATTATTTTGATTAATTGCGGGAGGGGGTGTTGGCTTCTGCTTCGTCTTTTTTTTGTTTTACAAGTCTATTGAAAAACCAGGTACGTAAACCAACTGGTAAATTATAAGCTTCAATGAGGCTCCAATTGCCATGATATTTTAACAAAAAGAATTGTTCGTAGACTTGTTCCATGTACTCATGCGTTAAACCAAAAAAAGTTAGCAGTGAGAGGAACCTCCATGGTCCCCTCATAACCACATTCTGAGCAACCAAAAGGATGCTTCATATCGAGTGATGGTATTAAATCATCGTACACTTTTCTTATATAACGAGTATGTAAAGCTGGTAACGTATTAATAAATTCATTCAATGGGGAGGGCTCTCTAATCCCATTAACTGAAACAATCACAAACCTTAAGAAGTCCGTTACAGTAGTTTCTGGAAAGTTTCTTTTCTTTTTATGTTCTTGGGTTCTTAAAACCTTTTTTTCGTCGTGACCATTTAAAAATTTAACTTCAACTGTGTATTGTGTTTTTGGCAATGGCACCAAAAAAGTGCCTTCTTCCGTTTTTTTAACATCGTGTTCTTCCATTCTCTTTTCGGTGGGAAACTGTAGTTCTAAAGAATCTAGATCAAAAGAATATTCTTGGGTACTTTCACATTGAGGGCAATTAACAGATGTTTCATAAATAGTTCCATAAGCATGGGCCCGGGCCGCAATGATTAGTGCGTTTTTGTCTCCTAAAAGTAAATCATTTACTTTAATTCTTTTATCTACTAAAATATTTTCAAGCATTCTTTCAAGAGCCATCCCTTTTTTTAACAAAGTTACAGAAGTTAAAATATCTTCTTCTTTTGCAGTCATATGCTTAATCTCTACAACGCCTTGGCCGTGCAGGGGATTATCTGGTGTGTAGAATTGTCCTTTGCTCGGAAGCTCTACAAATTCTGTAGGGGTTATAAACTTTAAAGTGCCTGTTTCCAAAATAGGTTCACTATTTTCTTCTGTGACGGGGGGATTGGCCCCGAGTCTATTTTCATTAGATCTTGTATTCATCTTTACCTCGTATTTTATTTAGATTTTAAATTATTTTTAATGGATTCTACCAAGCGATCCATTTATCACCATATTTTGTAGCAAGTCGGTCATCGCCGCTAGCTGCAGCTTGTAACCTTCTATTTAATTCTCTGTTGCTCCATCCTTGCTCAAATTGAAAATTTTTATACTCAAATTTTAAATTTACAGTACCAAAACCAGTTCCTGCATAATCAATCTTTGAAAAAGTTGCACTTGTTAAAACTGGTTGATATATACTCCATTCTCCGACCGCGTCCCCTTTGTCGTTTATTTCTAAAATTGAAATAATGCGGGGACCACCTTGTGTGTATCCTTGTATAAACAATTGATACGCTTTATTGGCTGCGCCTTCTTCCATTGCCATCGCAGTTTCTTCGTAATTCCATGTTTTTTGCATCATTCCCAATGCAGCATTAACATGGCCCGTAGTATCGGGCCCTTGTTTGTGGCCTATGTTCGCATCGACTAAAGTAACTTCAATTGGCGCTGTAGTAAATTCTTGAGTAGGATAATCTATTTTAGCATAATCTCCGGAGCGCAATTGATATTCAGATTTTTGCGTTCCAATAGTATTATAACCTGGTCTGCTAAAACTTTTAACCATAAAAGGTGGAAAAGCGTTGGCGTCTGTTCCGCCGAACATAAAATCACTAAATAATAATAGACCTTCAAAGACTCTTTTAGGTCTTACTTGGGTGTTGCTCCAAAATTGCCATGCGCCTGGTGAAAAAATATCAACCATTTTATATCTTATAAGCCTGTGGCGCCCATTTCTTCTCTATATTTATTAATTGTTTGCGCTTGGTCTGGTCCGTTACCCATAATTAATTGCGGTATTGGATTGTTGGCATTTTGTGGTGCACCTTCATATTGAGCCCAGTCATATCGGAATGTTACGCTTACATTTAACATTTCATCAGTATTATAAGCTAGCTCTCCAAACTTGGCATCTTGAATCCAAGCATTATACAAACTCCACTGATCGACTATACGACCTTCTGCATCTAATTGTGCAATGGAAGGAATTCCAAGGGCAGCAACTGCGTTTGCTTTGCTAAAAGAAATTGTTGCAGCTTCTTCTGTTCCGGGAATGGCGTAGCCAGAGGCTTGTAAAATTTTAATTATTTTGGCAGACGCATCTGGATAAACGGGATCTACTAAAGTCACTGCAACTTCATTCCAAGTTATCTTGCCCGGATAATTAAAAGTGTGTCCAATATAATTATGAGCTATATTAGTTATCGTAAAGCTTGGTTTAGCTACGGTTTTAACAACATACGTTGGAATTTGATCAAAGATTAATATCCATCGAAAGCTTCGCTTAGGATCAACCGTAGTTGAACTCCAAAAATTGCTGCCTGCGCCCATTTTTAATTTCTCCTTTTTGTTCTTCTATTAATAAATAGAATCAAATTAAATTTTTAGTCCTCAAAAGATGCTCCTGAATCCGTAATAATGAAATCGATTGCGATAAATTCAATGGCCCGGGCCGGTTTCACATATATTTTTGCATACAATATGTTTCGATCAATAAGGTCTGGAGTGGTAGTTGTCTCATCCAAAATCAATTTATAATCAGTAATTCCTAAGCCTGCTTTTACATCACTCAAGAACGGCTCGACCTTTCCTTTAAACCTATTCCAGGTTGTTTGAACATTTTGATCAAATAAAATCGTAGCCGCAAATCTTGAAATTTGTTTCTTCAAGAAAATTACCAAGCGGCGAACATTAATTCTATCTAGAGCCGAAGGGGTTAATTGTAAAGTTTTCTGACCGAAAATTACAATGCCTTCTGCCGGGAATTTTGCAATTGGATTAATGCCTGCCTCATAAAGCCTATCTCGCTTTCTTGATGTGAGACGTTCTTCTATACCAACGACTGGGAGTCCTCCAGCGCGATTGGCACTAAGTCCGCCGCGTGTAAAGCCAGCCGGGGCGAACCAAAGTTGTGAATTTGCTTCGCTGTACGCCATGGCGCCCAGCGCGACTACTGATGGAGGTGCCCAAAGAGTGGCACCGTTAACAGTGTCACGAATTTGAACCCATGGGTAATATGTACATCCGTAGCTACTATTGATTTTTAAGTAATTTCTCTTGTTGCTAATGACGTTGTTAACATCTCCCTTTCGATCAGTTTTAGCTTGTCCATTTTCAGTATCAGGCTTATAACCGTTTTTCAAGTCAATGACTGCCAATGCATCCCCTCGATTTTCACACATTTCTACTAATTTTGTGTTAAGAGTGTTATTGGTCAATCCTGGCATTGATAGCAAATTATATTCAACAATCTCGGGATCCCGCAAAGAGTCTATAGCTACATTAATAGAGTTGAAAGCAGCATTAGTAGTTTCTCTTTTTCCTTCTAAATCAGTATTGTTGAATGGGTCTCTTTCTGTAATGTCTAGACCATCCTGGCCTCCATGTAGACAAGTCGTAAATTGATCCCAGCCTGCGGTGGGGCCGCCGTCAACTTGATCAACTACATTCAAATAAGATGCCGAAACGGGGCCGGCCGTGGTTGAATTGGCGCCAGATCCAGTATGCGCAGTATAAGAAAGGCCGGCTGCGCGGGAGCCGGATGCATAAACTGCGTCGGATCCATATGCGCCGTCATATGAGGAAGCAGTGGCGTGAACGTTTCTTACGTCATCTAAAGAAAACACCCAAGAATTCTCCGTAATGCCAGATTCTGCTTCCCAGTTGTCTACATCTTCTGCTTTGCCTCGAAGCACATCATAAACGCTGTGGTCAAATCTTGAACTACGATAAGTGGTGTCAACACCAAAGCAAGCATCGCGGGGGTCATTTAACGTTTTACCCTCGGAAGAACTAGCGCGGAGTCTCAACTTTGGAAATTCATATCTAGAATTAATGATGTTTCCATCGGCGGAAGCATTAAATGTGCCAGTTGATGGGTCTGAAATTGGGTTTTGGCTCCCGGATTCTACGAATGCGCCGGAATTGAGCGTTGGGGCGGCCGAATAATCAAATGTCATTAGAGTGCCGCCGAGCGTAACGCTTCCGCTCGTAGCAAACCCAACATATCGTGGTGGCCCATAAACGCCGAAAGGAAGTAAAGTATCCCCTGTACTGCCGCGGTCTACAAGTTCGTTCATTTCCACGTAAATATAATCGGATACATTATCATATTCACCGTAGTAACGGTAACGACGATCATCATCGCTCCATCGCTCAAATTTATTGCCAATTTTTTTGGCAATATAATTATCCGAAGATGGATTTAAATTACAATTATTGTATTGTTCTAAAATATCAGGCGCAGCGTCGACATCTGAAATTTTTCGAATTGCTACCGTAAAAGTACCATAAGAATTCTGTGGATCTTCTGATCCTTTAATATCTTTAATAGAAATTTTTACTTTGCGTTGAGTTTCTTCACCCAGTTCGCGGGCTGCAAGTCGAAATAGTTTTTGCATATTCTCTGGGGCATAAGAAGAAGTATCGCTTGTGGTGTCTTGTGAAATAAACCATCCTGTTTTTGCAAACTGATTTGTTGGACTTTTAGTGGGGCTCATTCTGAAATCGGCGCCATCCGTAATTCCATTAGGGGTCGCAAGCCTTAAAATAGTCCCATAACAATTTGAAGGTATAGATCCACTAATTCCTATGCCGGAGCCGCCTTCGGTGGTGCCTTTAAACGTGCTTAAGTTGCCTTCAAAGCTTTCACCAAGCCAGTATGTAAGTGTAGTTCCACCGTCTGGCGTAAGGTCTCCATTAGTTAAAGTCGGATTAGTGTTAAACACTTTTCTAATAAATCGTGGTGAATCCGGATTAAAATTAAATGAACTATTAATGGCAGCTGACGAGCCTGAATTAATGACAACTTTAAAGGAAGGACCACTATCAACGGCTCTAATCCAGCCGGCCATAGAGGCGCCGTATGTGGTACTGCCGGTGACAATTGTTTGCCCCGAAAGAGCAATCGAACCGTGATCCAAATACCATATAGCCGCTAAAGTTCCGAGAGAGGCGGATGTCGCGTTAAACTTGGAAGATCCTGTGTTTTGTGCAAGCCCTGTGCCATCGCTTGCGCCGGCTTCGAGAGGCCCTGCTCCACTGCCGAGTGGGCCTTCACAGACAAAAAGGCCGTATGCGCCGCCGTTGGTTGTTGCGGTCGTGGTTGACTCTATTTTATCAGTTTTCCATCCGGCATACGCCGTACTTACTGCGGCGTTGGCGTTAGTTTGCCCCAATAGGCGGACCATGGTCACTGGAGAATTGTTTCGAAGCCACGCTTGTGCTGCGTATGCTGCATAAGTAGGGGCTGTAAAATTTCCATAGCGCCAAACGTCGCCGGCCGATTGTCCTGGGTCAGGTTTGCCGAAAATATCAACGAATTCTGAGAAAGAATTAACTTGGACTGGCTTCAAAGCGGGGCCTTGAGAAAGTTTCCCAATCAATGCTGGGCCTGTCGCGGCCGGCAGAGCGGGTAATTGTGAGTTGTCAATCTCGGTAATAAAAATACCGGGGGACATAAACTTAAATTTTCTATATGACATGTGCTAATTCTCCTTTGGCTAACACGGCTTTTTCTTTAATAAATAGTAATAAAATAATGCAAAAACCTTTTAAAAGGCTTTATTCTCTGTAAAAGCCATTATCTGGCTTATAATCCCGTATATCTCCCATAATTACTTTCTCGCGCGGCATTTTAACTTCAACTGCGTTCTCTCGTCGAATAATTTTAGGACGTTCTTGATTCTCTCCTTCTCCGATCAAATATCCTAATACATCAAAATTAATTTGCGTTTGATAAGTTCTTTCTTCTTTATCATAAGAACCAACGTTATTTTCTAAACTTAAATCAGAACCCATAAATGTTTCATACGAGTGGCCATCGCGCTTAATTAAGAAAGAATTAATGTGACCACCCAATGTTAGAAATGGTTGCAGCATTTGATTCATGTGCTGTTGATAGTTTGTTTTTAAAGAAAGAGTATACCTAATATACGTGTATATGGGTTGTGGCACGTATAAGGTCTCGACTACAACTTTTTCATTCTTTTTGATTTTTGGGTAATAAGCTTGCCTGCCTGGTGTTCTACGAGTATTATTAAACCTCTTTCTGTTGTCTGCTGCTGAAAAATTAGTTGTTTTATCTGAAACGATCCTTCTTCCGACTACAATTCGGCCGCCATGGTAAGGTCCGATCATAAAAGGCGGCGCGCCAAAATATTTACCTTTTTTAGTTAAATCTTTAGTAACAGATGTTCTTTCAATGCTCATAATTGGATAAATTAATGTACCATCTAAATCATATAATTCCTTCTTCTCTTTTGCAAAAAATGCGCGCTCCGGCGATGCCCACATCAAAGGAACTTTTTTCCACCCTTTATTAGTATCACAAAAAATGTTCATTTCTTCATTAACGAAATCATAAAAAGCAAAATCAATTGTTTCTAAATTTGAAGGTTCTATTTCTACTTCATGAATAACATCATTAGCATTTTCAATTCCTGTGTAAGAATAATCAACTGGCATCAAAAGTTCCCTCTCTAGCTTTTACGCAATGTGCTTCGATTTCAAAAACACGGTCCCAGCCGGCCCATGCCTGCCCAAATATTTGTTTTGGATAGTTGAGAGTTAAAATTTCAAAATGGTCTTGGCCATATAAAACAAAGTCACCTTCTCTCACATATAAATCTTGATCTTCCGTTAGCCGTCTTCGGTGAAATTTAACTATTATTGTTAATCTTTTATCAATACCGAGTTTTGTTACAGTGGTGGCATAGCCTTCCCATGTTACAAGCGCATAAACTCTTATAGGTGCTAAAAAATTTTTCTCGACGGCCTCTCCATACAAAGGGTGAAAATTACTATTTTCAACACTAATAGGATAATAAATAATTTCTTGACCTATGACGCGCTCTATTAATTCGTCATTTACTTGTTTTACAAGATCACGTTCTTTTTCGCCTAAAAATAGGGGCGGCGGTGGAGCGGCTGGTTGAGACCATTTATTTTTATCTGGAGGCATCACATATTACCCCACGTATACCTTTAATGGAATATGTTTTTCAATAGTATTTACTGATTCCATTAGCTTCGCGTCGTCTTCCATCAACTTCGTATACGTCAACTCATCCAAAATGGTTTTTAACTCTTCTCTCAAGTCTTTTTGTTCGGTTTGGCTTTGAGTAACTAAATCTTTACCGTCTAATGTGACACTTTCGCCAGGAATTGGAATTGAGCCAAACTTACTTCTAACAGTACCAAGCGTTTCTTTAGACAATGAAAGTGCAAATCTTCGAATCCATTGTTTTCCTATGGAGTTAATATTTTCATAAGGAAGATTTTCATAAGGAAGACTGTTTAAATTATTAATTCCGTCTGTTACAGTGCCTCCGCCGCGGCCGTCTGTGTCTCCAGCGTCCCACGGATCTGGGTCTACAAAAAATTCTACCCAAAATTGGGAGGGGCTTGTTTTGACAACATTTGGAAATAATCTTAATCTATTATTTTTTATTTCGTACGAATAATGCGAATTCCTTGTGTATATTGCGTCTTCAAAGGCCATGGCTTGTGCTTTGTTTTGCCATGGCGGAATTATTTGAAATGTCGAATCATCTGTCCATTGTCCGTAGCTAGATAGGTCTCCCACAGTATTTAAGCCGCCATAATATCCATAAAATCGCCACATAGCTTGTGGTGTCTTATAATAAACTTTTGTTACATTAATTCTTTTATTGCCTACAGGGTTAGATGTGCCAAAAGTCCCACTTGCAGCAGAAGAAGAAACAATTTGTTGTAAATCATAATCTTGTTTCCCGTCCGTGCCTTCGAATGAAGCAGAATAAATTGTTACCTCTCCACCGAAGCCAACTTCTGTGGAGGTACCGTATCCAACTCTTCGAGCGTACGCAAATTCAAAGCGAGGAAATTTAAGATTAATATTTTTTCCATACAATTCATCGCCGGTTTGAATTTGACCGTCATGATCAAAAGTGCCGGTAGTTGCGCCTAATAAGTCTGATAGTGTGTTTTTCGCTTGGTGTAAATTAAGGATATAAGAATATTCTAATACGGACTCTTCGTACGCTGCATATATATTATTATTGGTTAATTCAATATCTAGTATATCTCCGCCTAGTTTTTTATATGTATAACTAACTTGCTCGGCGGCGCCGGAGCAAAAATATTGTGAGAATAAAGGAGACGTGCCGGCGGAGTAAAGGCCAAAAGGTAAATTACTATTGTCTGCTACATCACTAGCTAAACTTCCAGTTGAAAGCGTGATTGCGCTTGTTTGTGACCGTGGATTTAAAGTAGGTAGCGCCATTCATTTAGATCTCCTTACTATAAATAGTTGGAGAGATCGGAAAAGCTATAGAGAAAACCTGTTATTAGTCTTCTTTCTTCTTTTTCCAAAAGGGGTTTTTTTTAACCTTCTTGGCTTTTTTAGTTGTTTTTACAGTTTCTTTTACTGCGCCGGTCGCTTCTTCGGCTGCTTTTTTAGCAGCTGCGACTTTTCTTGTTAACCAAAGTTTTTTCCATTTTTTACCCATGATAAGTCTCCTTTCTAATAAATAGTCTCTAAAACCCAAAATCTCAAAAAATTGAGCGCGTAAAAATTTGGCATATTCGCTTTTTTGAAATAAAAAAGCCCTCGCCTAGGGCGAGGGCTTTAATATTAGATTAAAAATCTATCTTATGGCTTACGTGCCACTCTCACCAAGGAGTCCACGAACGACGACAAGGCCGTACATATCGGGACGAACCATCTTCTTGGCATATCGAGTCATGACACCCTTGCGGGGCACGAAGTCTTCAATACCGAAGATTGTGGGAGTAACTTGCAATGGCACATAAGGGGCATATACATAGCCACTTTCGAGGAAGCTATTACCCTTACGGCCAACCAGCAATAAATTACGCGGGAAGTAAGGATCGACGTAAACGTCAAATTTCTTACTCACGCTACCAACTTTTTGTGTGCCTGCAACGCCTTTGTTGTCATCAGCAGTTACACTAGCTCGGAAGCCAGCAGTAAACTCCATAATGTTTGCAACTTCAGGAGAAGTAACGACAAAGTTAGCACCACCGCGTAAAGTCTTACGGTGAATCTGAGCGGAAACATCATTGACGGTCTCAATGAGAGTCTCATACCACTCAGAAACGGTACCGGTGAAGTCTGGAGCTTTTGCCGAAGCGCCAACTTCTTGCCCAGTAGTTCGATGAACAAACAAACCAGGCGAACGGGACCAGTAATAAGTAGAAGCTGTTGCGCCTTTGATGAGATCTTCCATGATCTCTCGGTCAATCTCAAGAGCAATTTGCTCAGAAAGAATTGACGTAAGCTCAACTTCAGCATCCAGATTGTGATAGGCATTAAGATCCTGACCAAGTTCTGGCGTCCATTTGGCTTTCAGCTTTTTAGTGACTGCCGTGACAGATACTGAATCGACCTTGAGGTCAATTTCAGGAATTGTTTCATTATCTTCCAATCCCCAAGGATCCACGCCAACAACGGAGCCGAGTGCATTCGCATTCCCGGCAGCTGCAGTGCCACCGAAATTATCAGTAATTGGGAATGTATATGCCTGAGTAGAACCCATTGAAGTCCTAATATTAGCTACGGTACCGTTCTCACTCAAGGCGACGATATAAACAGTACTTGTGGCACTAGAGCCAGAAAATGCTGTCAATCGACGTGCTTGACGGATCGATCCGGTAGCCAACGCTAACGAATCATCAGTATACGTACCCGGTGCACCAGAATTTGTAGCTACAAGCGCAACCAAATCATCATCATTAAATGCGCCACCGTTGGTAGCGCCAGTCGTCTCAACTGTCGCAATTACGAAAGAAGTGCCGTCCGTGCCGGCGGCGCCGGAGACGAGAGCTGGATCGTATTGCAGAAGATTATTAATCTCAGTTGTTGTCAAACTAGTAGTCGTGTCGGTTGGATCAAGTGCGTGGGTGTTACCCCCCCAAGTTCCAGAAGCCACAAAATTGTGAGTAATGGTATCCGAGCCGGTTGGCGAAGAATAACCATTGTTCAAGCTATAAAAGCTTTTCTCAGAATTAAGGCCACTCAAGTCAACACCACCAGTGATTTGTTGGCCGACTTTTCCGCCGCCATACAATGATGCATTGGCGACTGCACTGTAGCGTTCGTTAGCGAACGTAAAGTCCATAAAGAAAATGAGTCCCGAAGGGAGACTCATTGGCTGTACACTAACGAGTTCGTTAGCAATAAGGCCACCAAATACTCGACGAACAATGGGGAATGCAACGGCTGCAAAACCTTCAACATCTCCACCGGCCATCGTCGAAGCTTCACGAAGAAGCTCCTTGGCTTGGTTTTCGAGCAGACGAGCCATATTATGCTTGCCCGACTCTCCTCCAAGACCTTCAAGAAGACCTGTTTTGCCCCATTTACTGAGCAGTGCAGCGCCTTCCTTTTTGAGATCGCGATTAACGATCCCTTCAGTTAATTTTTGAAGTACTGACATTTTTTCTTTTCCTCCTTTATTTATCAGTTATTCCAGCGAGAGCTTTCATTCTCGCCGCGAGAGTATCAACCCTCTTTTCCTCTTTACGAGGCATAAAGGCTGAAGAGCGCTTTGTCACAACTTCGTTCAGTGATTTTGGCTGGCGCTTTGGAGCGCTGGCACCCACTGCACTTTGAAGAGTTTCGTATATAATTTTTGCTTCTTCAACAGTATTCGCTTTCGAAATAGTCTCGACAAGTCTATCTTTTTGCCGCTCATTCAGGGAGGCGCTATTTAAAATACGATTTTGATAATGTAGTCTTGCATTTTGCAGACTACTTTCCTCCAATTGTTGTTTCAATTGAGGGAAAACTTCTTGATATTTGTTTAGTTTTTGTTCTAAAAATTTTAATTTATTGTTTAATTGTTTGTGTTCTTTTTTGGGCTCATCGGGCGTAGGGGGGCCATGAATTCTTCCGCTTGGCTTTTTGCAAACACCATGTTTATTATCATCGGCGTTGACATATTTTCCGGGGAGCCAATCGTAGTTTTTTGGACATTCTTTTTTCTTCTTTGCCTCTTTTGTTTCCCATTTTTGTTTTAGTTGTTCTTCGAGACCGGCAGTTTCGACTTTCGAAGGAGGGCGCTCCTCAAAAAGATCATCCATTTCTTCTGCTAAGATATCTCGGATTGCTTTTTCAAGGCTTTCTTGTTGTTGTACAGATGGCGCGCAGTGTCCTTCAACGCACTCCTCGTCTGCACCGCAATCCTGATTGTCCGTGCATTCGTCCCTTTGATATGCTTCACCTTCTTTTAGAGGATAACCCATTTCTTCAGCAAATATCTGATTCATTGTTTCTTCTATCTGGTTAGATGCTGTATTCTGTGAGGTGCCATCAAGATCTTCCATCAGAATATCATCAATTTCATAATTTTCTTCATCTTTTCTTGTTGTTTTTGCTATTTTATTGGATTTTGCTTGCACCATCTTTTGAATTGATTCTTCTAGCTTATCTAAATCAAGACTAACAACATCTCGATCTGCAGTCGTTGTAGCATAAGGAGTTTGTTTTACAAGCGATTCGCCTTCGTGTGTATCTGTGCCCTCTGATTCCATATCGATTAAACCAGCGGATGGGTCTAGCCATCCGGATGGATTTTCGCCGGGCATTACTGTGGAAGGAGATGCAAAGGGTGTTGTTGGCGCCATTGTACCGACGTCGGGGAGAGGGAATCCAAGCGGATCCAAGCCGCCAAAATCTTGTTCTAAAATTAAATCAACTGCCTCCTTAATGTCCTTAGAAAAATGTTCAATAATTTTCTCTTCGGCACTCTTTTTGGCCGCTTCTTTTAAAGCCTCGGCATCAATAATGGCTTCTTCGAGCATGCTAGACATAAACCTTCTCCTTCGTTACAGGTATCTCATCACAATAAGTAGTTTGTTTGTTTGTAAAATTCCCTTATTAATTAGTGATTATGGTATATCTTCCACTATATCGCCGGCGTCTGTATTGGCCGGGGTCATATTGTGAGTATTCTCGCTCATATCGTAAACGCGTGCATTCGCATCAGTACTGTCCAAATTGTCCGCCAGGCCTGTGACCGCTTCGGCGCCGCAGCCGCCTGCTGATGAGGGGTTGACGCAGCCGTCGCCCATGCGCCACCAAGATACTATATTTGCGGCGGCCGAATGATCGGCGAGGTTGGTAGGATCCCCGCTATTATAAATATCTGCGATCTCTGAAGATGACAATGCTTTATCCCAAATACTCGCTTCATCAATGTTGCCATCAAACCCGGTGCCGGAGGACTGGAATCCAAAGGCCTGACCGCCGATTGTAACATCCGCCGTATTAACTATCGTAGCGCTCAAACCTGGGTCGTTATGATAATAGCCTAGGCCCGTTTGATTGACTCCATCCATCCAAATCTCTACATCGGCAGCGTAAAACGGGCCGGCTCCCGCGGGCTTCACGCAAATTACATTATGCCAGCTTCCATCCGCCCACGTCCCGCTAGATGGTTTGGCTTGTAAGCTATTAAGTTGATAAGAATTGTTTATCCAAAATTCGGGTTGGCTTAAGCCGCCGGCGTACGCCGCCGGAACCCATACGATGCTCCAGCCTTTGATGCCGTTCCAATTAGTAAATGGGGCTGTTTTACTTATTAATGAGGAAAAAGCAAGGGTATTGGTTGTTTTAAACCACACTGAGATAGAAAATGCATCGGTATACTCAAAATCAAAATCACTGTGGGTGTCCATCTCTAGCCTTTCTGTGGTCGTCCCGGACCCTTCACCCACAAGAATAGACTTAGTTTGGGCCCATGGAGTGGGAGCCCAACCCGAAGGTGGACTGACGCCTCCGATGTCTTTAATATTCGCTACGCTTACACCCGCAATTGTTTTAATGCTGGCTGCAGCAATGCCACCAATAGTTTTGACTACCATTAGCTAATCCCCATGATAGTTTTAATACTGTCGGCGGATATTCCCCCCACAGTTTTAACGCTGTCTCCGGCAAATCCTCCCACGTCTTTGATGCCCGAGGGAAAAGCAGCAGGCAATCCGTCGCTTAAATCCAGCCCTGCTCCGCTATTATAAAGACTCGCCACCTCATCAGGTGTGGCGGTTGCGTCCCATAGAGACACTTCGTCGAGATACCCTCGATAATTAGCTGAGTAAGGATTGGTGCAAGTAAATTGTGGGCCTGAGCCAAGCATCAAGGCGCAGCCCATTGTTCCGGCCTGCCAGGCGGCGGTGGCCCGGCTGACGTCGAGCGCGCCATCAACATAAAATTTCATGTTGCTCCCATCACATGTGATCACTACATGGTGAAAGGCCGAAGTATCGTTGCCCGCGACTGTAACTTCGCTGTACCAATCTACATCGGTGTCCGATGGGTGCCCATATCGCTTAAATCTTATTTTTTTGCTCACCCAGCCGATTAAAAAATCTTTTGCGCCGCTGCCGACTTCAGTACCCATAACATAATCACTGCTGTTGGCGTACTGGAGCTTAGTCCAATATGATATGGTAAAAACACCGCTGTTTATGAAAGAAATATCACTTGTGTCGCCACAAGAGTGAATACAATCAACGGGGATGGCATCGCGGTCCCCCTGGTAAGAATAAGAGCCGCGAACTTTCTCTGCTGTTTCATAGCTGCCGCCAACCAGGGTGCCGTTCATACCGTTTCCGGCATTTGAAGTGTCATTTGCGTTATTTTCGAATTGATAATAGCAGACCGGTTTGGAGCTTCCTAAAGCCATGGCTTAACTCAGTTCAATCCAGTTAGTTCCGGGATTGAAGTAAATGAGATTGGGATCTGCGCCTGCATAGCCCACAATGCGCGCATAACTGTCCGTTGCAGTGGGTGCCGCGCCGCTCATGTAGCCGCCGCCGGACCCTGATTCGATGTAAACTGCGCTGCCGGTGATGAAGGACCCGTTGAATCTTTCCGTATTAACCCATCCGCGGATTAACATGCCGCCGGCGTCTGATTCGGATCCTTGCGCGCTAGTGCCCAACGCAATTGCCAATAGGCTGTTATTGCCGGAGCCGGTTGCGTGAGCGGATGCGCTCATCCATTGGCCACTGTTGTGTAAATAATAAATAGCGCCGGAGAGAAGTCCCGTATCGTTACCAAAACTAACGACGTCGCCGCCGCCGGCGTTGCTATCTAGGTCCGGGTTCCAGCGAACATCTAAGGTAACTTTTGGGCTAGTTGTGCCAACACCGACTCGGCCGACGTCACCAGAATTACTTCCAGTGACCTGGCACATTAAAACTGTTTTGCCTTGGTCTTGATTTACTGTGCCCCCTTCAACTCTGAGTACAACTCCATCGCCTCCCTGCCCATCATAGTTCGGGGCTATCCCTATGGCCGCGGTGCCGGAAAGGTTAATCGTCCCAGTAAAAAGGGTTTGCGCATTAATAAAAAGTTGCGATTGTGTTTTATCAAAAGTGAGGTTGGCCTCGCCGCCAAAGCTGCCACCATCATTGAATTGAATTTGAGTATCTGAGCCCCCGGGTGAGCCTCCGCCGCCAGAAGAGGCAGTTAAAACTAATTGACCCTGGTTGTTGACGCCGACATAACTGCCCGGGCCTGCGATTGATCCGCTAGCGATTTCGTTAGCAGTTATGGTACCTGAAAGGTTAATTCCGTTAGTGGAACCTGAAGTGGATTCGATTATAAGGGCGCTTTCTCCTGCGCCCCAACTAATATAGCTGTGGCCTTGGCCCGACTCGGGATTGGAAAGAAGACTTCCTGTCCCTAGCCAAAGCTTTTTCTGCCCGTCGATGATGAAGTCGGCCGAAGTGCGCACTTTCTTAGCGGCGGTGTTGACACCAAAGTAGAGACCATTTTCTGGGTCTCCTTGGCCGGTGTCGGAACTTCCGGAGATTACAAATGCACCAACATTACCATCGGGTATGTGAAACGCCGCGCCGCCGCCCGAAACATCCAATAAATAAGTAGGAGCATAGTTGGCTCCGATCCCAACATTACCATTAGCGTCAACTTGCATTTTAGTGGCCGAAGCTATCTTAAAAGTTATGTTATTGCTGCCTTTGGCATTTAATTCAGTTGAGCCAGGCTGGCGCTGGCGCAGACAAAAATCTGTGTCGTTGGCGTTATCTTGGTGACAGAAAATAGCCATGTCAGAGTTTGCGCCGTCGTAGCCTAGGTGCGTACGGCCAATTTGAGCGGAAGCATCTTGGTCATCCATAACTAATAAGGGAACTGCAGCAGGGCCCGTTAAGGTGAGCGTTCCGCTTAAATAGTGAGACCCGGTGTGATGAATGGTGCCGGTAACTGATAGTGCATTGGTCGATCCGTTAAATATGAGGCTTGATTCAATGCTTGCTGTTCCAGCGCTTTTATATGTTGCAACACCGTTTGCAGTCGAGCCATCAAAACTGATCCCCCCGCCGCTTCCGCCGGCTGGGAGATTTGTGAGGGCGGAGCCGTCGCCGGTAAATCCGACCGATGACGAAACAGCGCCTTGTACGTGCACGCTTCCTGTGAACTCGTGAGTGGTGGTAGTATCGCCTGACGCAATTGTTGATCCTGCAGTTTTTTTACCGCCCGATTGAAAATCTGATGGCATTGTGTTTGTTTCTCCTACTCAGTTAGACCAGAGCCAGTTAAATCATACATGTGATGGGGGTCAATTCCAGTCAAGTTTGCGACCACTTCAAAACCGTCATCAGCGTTGCTGACAGAAACACAACTAATAAAAACACCTGTACATTTGTGATGAAAAGTATAGCTCTGGTCGTCCGCTTGTAATGTAACGTAGTGATGACCGCCGATGACGTTAGTAGAGCTGGTTGAAGCGAAATGTAGCCTCAATACTGGGCCGTTTCCGGATCCAGAGGCTATAACTGTAAAATCTCTTGTCACAAAAGGAAAATCGATTTGCGCTTCCAGGCCCGCGCCTAGTATCGAACCTGTTATATAAGGATGCCCTGATATTTGATATGAGCCTACATTTCTTAGTCCGACTCCGGATCCTGGGTTAAATACCATCTTAAATCTCCTTTATATTAAATAGTTAGTTTAATTTCTTTTCTCTTTCGATTCTTAACTTCTCTAAAACTTTTTTTCTTTGGGCGCGTTCTCTCTTTCGTTTAATCGAAGGCTTCTCATATCGCATACGATCTTTAAAGTCTTCAATAATTCGTTCTTTTTTGCATTTTTTTGTAAATCTTCGAATCATTCTTTCTATATCTTCATTTTCATATCTTGGTTTAACTTCTACATTAATAGATCTTACAGCCATTTAATTTTGCCCTCTTTTAAATAAGATTTTTCCACTTATCGCCTCCTAGCGCCATGATCCCAGATATATCAACACCAGAATCATCCGGAGCTGTTCCGGCGAGGGGGCCATGAGAAGGACTGGTCCCGGGATTGCCCCCTTCTGTTAGTGGTTTTACACCTTCAAAAATTTCACTACCAAAACCAGTTGCATCAAGGACTTTTCTTTTTTGCTCTTTCGCCCTCTGGTATTTTTCTTCTTCTAACCGGTGTTTTTGCTGTTCAAGCAATTTTTGTTGTTTAGAATTGTCTTGTATGCTATTTTCTGTCAACACGGGTGACATTCCCTTGACCACTTCTGCGACAACATTAGAAAGAATTCCTTCTTCTAGAAGGGTTTCTCTAACACATTGTTTAATCAATGGCTTAAGGATGGTTTTTAATTCTGATCTTTTCATATTCCCTCTTTTTATAAAATATTATTAAGTGCTCGGTGGATTCTATCACCTTTTGTGAAAATTTGATTTAAATTTCTTTCCAAACCTTCGCGCATAATATAGGCACCCCTGCAGGACGGCTCCGACACAGCGTCGAAACAAATTAATTGAAGATCTTCTTGTACTATCTGAGACCCTTTATCTTTGTCTTCTTTTAGAGAACCCAAAGCTCGGGATGAAAAACCGAACATTACGCCGCTTTCATAAAGTCCTCTCAAAATATTTCCTGCTGGGGTACTTAAAACTTTAATAGATCCAAGAAGGCTTTTGCCGTCCCACCAAACTCTAGAAACCATGTGAGAAGCGTTTTTAAGATTGATTACACTTTCATCTGGGTGGTCGCACTCTCCGATGGCTCGACCCTCTTCAACCAGTTTCATATAATTTTTGACTTCACGCGTTAATACCTCATGAGGATATATTCGTCCATTACCATTAAGGGCGTCTGATTCTTGTAGTTTTGCGGGGAAAATTAAACCGCCCGAAGCGTTTATTTTCTTTTCTCCCTCTGTCAAAAGATCTTGACAGCCGCGTTCATCACATTTTAATTCATAAAATTCTCGTAAAAGTACTTTTGACATTTACTTTCCCTCTTCTGCGGGCGCGACCCGCGCGATATTAGAGCCGCCGCAACAGTGAGCAACCGGTCGCAACATCCATCTTTTCTTAATCATGATTACATTCTCCTTCATTCTTGTGGGTTATTTTAAACCCGAAATCATTAGCCAGAACACTCATTAAATAAGTAGTTCCAGATCCTAAACATCCTAAAATAAGCGCATTGGCTACGCTATACTCAAAAGTAAATAGTTCTGTGTGTCTATTAATTCCAAACAAAAACATGCCTGCCCAAAAGCCCATACACAACGGGCAATGAAATAATTTTCCAAAACCATGTAGCCAATTTTTTGAAGGGCGTATTTTATTGAAAATTGAACCGAAAATTAAAATTTGAGTTAAGCCATAGGCTGCCAAGATAAAATATATTAATTGCATTCACACCTCTTTATTCTTGATACATTCCATATAAGCCATATGCCGTATTGATACCAGCATATTGGGTCATGGTACCTTTGCGTTTCTTGTGTGGCACTTGGCCAAGTTTAGTAGAATCTTCTTCATCTGGCTCTAAAAGCTCTTTCTCAAAATCATTCTCATATTTTTTAATTGCTTGATAGTGTGGTTGCTCTTCTAACAAGAAATGAACTATTGAATATAAAGTCATTTGAATAGAATCAACTTTGTCAGGCTCTGTGCTTTCTAATATTATCCCTTCTAAAGAACCGTAAATGTTGCCTCCATGAACTGTGCTGGGATCAACGACGCCTTTTCTGCTGAGATGGCTAAAAAGACGTGATTGCGTGGCATATATATGGTCGCCATATTGCTGTTTTGCTATTGCTAAAACTTTTTTATTTTTAGGAGATAGAACAATATCAATTTCTGGGTGGTCTAAAATTAATATATTGCCGTCTAAGGTTTTACGTGCTCTTAACTTTAATCGTGCATCAACAGGATTTTCAACTTGTACTTTAATAGTCATTATGATTCGATCTCGCTAGCTAAAGTTTGTATTTTTAAAATCTGCTGTAAAAATTCTCTATTGATTGGCTTTTGGTTTGATTCTTCTAAATGTTTTTTGATTTCTTTCATTTTAGAGGCCATGCTCTTATCTTGTTTAAGCTCATCTAACTCGAAAGAATTATTAATTTTTTTCTTTAAATTATTAATTTCTTCATTTAAGTAGATTTTAAAATCTACGCCGTTGTCTAGAAAAGAAAGAATGAACTTGTTAAGTAGTGCTTTTTGGTTTTCCAATAGGGCCTCATTATATTGTTTATTGAATTTCTCAACAAACTTATTTACAATAAGCCCAGATAATTGTGTTTTTTTCTGTTTTTCTGTCTTTTTCTCTGAAATTAATTTTTTTAATACGCTCTCTTCGAGTAACACGCGATTTTTTACACTCACATCTTCCCCAAATATCTGTGACAAGGTGGCAATATCTTTATAATTTGGAACAAAATTAGAAAAAACTGTTTTTGATAGTTCCTTATTTATTTTTTTAATTAAGGTGCTTTGCTCATTAAAGACATGTTTTAAATCTAGCTTTTTGTATTCTTTCTTTGTCTCTTGAATCAATTTTTCAGCGCTGTGTTGAGATAAGTTTTGTGATTCTAATAAATTTTTAAAAAGCTGTAGTTCTTTGCCGATTTCAGTTTCTATTTTAAAGCATTCTTTTAAAATAGAAATTACTTTATTTCGTTGAATTATATTTTTGTTAACAGTTTGTTTAACTGTCTCCCTCACCAACATTTCATAAAGAAGGGCGGTATTTCTTTTTTTATTGTGTCTTGGCATTGTCTTTTTCTTCCAGTTCTTGTATCAAGTTTTGTATGCTCTTATTCGTCTCAAGTAATATTTGTTCTTCATCATTGTAAATAGTATCTTTATTCTCAGAAATACCTTTTCCTAACCCAAGCAATTCAGAAGCGCCGGAGGGTAGCTGTCGTAATTGTCGAGCAGGTAAACGTGCCAGCTCATGAGATGCTTGTGCGCGGTAATGACGCTTCCGGGCACCGCTTTGACGTTTATCAGCTTTCACACGCTTGTACGCTTTTCCTTTTGATCCAGGAGTTGTGTAAGTGCCATCTGGCTGTACTTTGATCTGCATCCAAGCTTTATCATCGCGTTTCCCGGGCGCGGCTAAAAGTGCAGTTTCAGCCTCTGGGCCTCCTGCTGCCTCTGGCGGAGGGCCGGCGGTTGGTTCTTCGGGCACCGCTTCTGCTTCACCTTCTGGCATTCCTTCCATGGGCGCGGTTTCTTCTCCTCCAAGAGGCATAGCTCCAGGCATGCCGCCCATTCCACCCGGGGTTGCGCCGGCCGCGGCTGCTTCTCCTTGTGCGAGTGCTTGAGTAAAGTGCATATCATAAAACATTTCTCTTTGATTTCGTAAAAATTCTTCTTCAGACATGTCAAAAAGATTTCGAGCTAGCCACCGTTTACTGAAGAACCCTTCGGTAGCCTGTGCAGCCACTGTAAATTTAGTGTTCCATTGCTCAAGTTCTTGTAACTCTGCGATTTTAGAAGGGTTGTTTAATTTAAGATTAAAAGACAGTAAATCATCTCCTCTATAGCCAAGTGTATAGAGGTGAATAATTCCTATTTTTTCTAGCTCGGTTACAATAGACCTTTGAAGCCGCTGTACTGTTCTTGCAAAACGAATGTCTTTTTGTGCCAACGTTGCTTTGTCTTCGTCGCCCCCTTCTGCCCTAGACAAATAAGATGCTGGAACTTTTAATGCAGAAAACAGTTTATCTCTTAAGTATTTAACGTCATCAATATCGCCAGTGTAAGTGCCGCCGGCTAAACTAGAAATTTCGGTGCCGATGCCGCCGCGCATTGGAACAAAATAATCTTCTTCGATGCTTAATGGATTATAGCGCAAATCTACGCGGCCGGTGTCTGGGTCTACTACTTGATTTCTTTTCATAGAAGTTATGATGCGCTGCATATATTGTTCAACTTCTTGTGGTGGGATGTTGCCCACGTCGACTTTAAATATTCTTCTTTCTGGGGCTCGAACAATTCGGTATGCCATCATCGCATCTTCTAGAAGAACTAACTGGCGCCAAATTCTTCTCGCACCATCCAAAATAGAAGTTCCATACGGGGCAAACTTATCATTTCCTAAAACTCTAAAATGCCCCATTTGCCAATTCTCAAATGTTACGCCGCCGGAGTTCCATTGAAATTGCACATAATTTGGATTGGTTTTGTCTTCTCCTTCCATCCGCTCAATTTCTTGACTAGGGAGTCCAATGACTTGTTTAATGCCTAATTCTGAATCAACGTCAAGATACAAATAAAAATCGCCATATTTACACATGGTGCGGCACCAGCCAAATAAATTAAATCCAACATTTAAAACATTATAAAATAATGTATCTAAAATATTTTTCACTTCTTCATCGCTAGAATCGATTTGAAGAACTTTTGTAATGCCGCTGTGAGTCGTCATTTCATCAGCATAAATGTCTAATGCAGAAGAGATTTCAGGCGTATACTCCATTTGATCAAAGTCGGCATATCTCTGTAGGCGGGATTGTGTTCCCATCATATAAGAAGAATGATTATCAAAGGGGCTATAGCCGACTCTTTCGAACTTGTTACCAGCAACGTCTTTAAATGTTTTTGCGTATTTATCGAGGCGGCGGCGGCGGAGTTGTCTAGTATTTTGTGAACGATAATTAATTAAAGGCCCAGAAAATAATTTAGTTAATCTTTTATAAAGTGGAGAATCCGGATTTCGTGGATTTTTTTCATTTTTATTGGGAAGTGCCATTCATTTTATCCTTTCAGCAGCCAAAGAAATTCTTTCATTTTCTTTTTCTCGTCAACCATTTTTTCAAAAAGTTCTGTGTGCTTTGGTTTTTGCATGCCAGGTATGCGAGAATCAAGCTGTGTCTTGTTTGTTATTATACAATTTAAAAATGCTTTTTTATACTCTAAATCTCGTTGATTTTCAATTAAAGCCGTATCTCTTACCCAGCATCCAATCGCACAAGCCATAATTAAATCATCATTGTAACTACGTTGGGCTTGTGGTTTCCCGTTTTTCCAAATAAAAGTATCTAACTCATTAATTAATCTCTTAGAATAAATAGTCAACATTTTATTTCTTATATATTCTTCAAACTTGGCAACTATTAAAGGTCGAGTTCTTAGTGAAGTAGTAAATCCTGCAATTGCGCTCGGAGTTGTCTCGGCCTGGTATTGATCAATATATTCATGGGAAGACTTAATTGAATGGTATACGTTGGGATATACTTTGTCCGCTAACTTCTCTAATACTGCAAACCCGACACTATTATTTTCTACAACAACCATGGCATTCCCATATTCTCGGCCCGCGTTATAAACTATCTCAGAAAACAAATCAAGTGTTACTTTTCCCTGGTATTCTGCAATAATCTCCATGGTCTCCAATTTGAAAATATGAAAAACAGAAAAGTCGGCGCCATCGCCGCGAGAAACGTCGGCAACAAGCAAATAAGTATTTTCTTGATTGAACTCTTCCCAAATCCAATAATTTCTATCGATACCTGTCCTGTGTTTTGGTTCTTGGATCCTCTTTTTCAGCCACTGTATGTCATCTCCATCAATAACCGTTTCGCCTGATGTATTAAAATTGCACTCGTACTCTTGTGCAATTTGTCTTTTGCTCATATTTTTAGTTTCTGTCTCAAACCATTCTTGATCTCTGTCTGGGTGTACATCCCACATTAAATGAACGGGGAAAAATTCATTTTGACCACTTTCAGATTTAATATAGGTCTCATGAAACCAGTCGCCAACACCATTTGGAGTTGACAGGGCGATGCATCGGCCACCAGTAGAAATTGTAGGATACAGCGCTGTCCACAAATCAGTTAAATTTTCAACATGAGCGGCCTCATCGATCACCAACAATGACAATGATTCCGAACGGCCAGCATCGGCAGAAGTAGATGAGGCCTTGACTTGAGATCCGTTACTTAATTCAAACGAGTTCTTATTATCAACATCAATATTGGCAATTTTTAACCAAGCTGGTAAATGTTTAATAATTCCTTTGACTTTCCGGACAAGGTTTGCCGCTGTGCTTAATTTAGTTGCAACAACCAATACATTTTTGTCTCGATGAAAAAGCATTAGCCATGCAATATACCCAGCCACAATTGTAGAAATGCCAAGCTGGCGTGCTTTAAGAATAACCGTAAACCGATGGTCATCAAAGGTTTCTAACAATTCATCTTGATAATCATATGTTTTAAATGGAATTAGGCCGTGGCCTGGGTGTGGTATTTTAGCGTAATTATTATTAAAATATTGAGAGCTTTTGCCGCACTTTAAGACTTCTTTTAAAATCTCTTTTTTTGTTAATTTGTAGCTCATTATGCTTTAGCATTTTTTGTTTTCTTGGCACCTTTTGGTGCTTTAACGTTGCTTGGCTTTTTAGTACCTGGATACTTGTCTTTGCCTATTGCTAAAAACTTTTCAACTGCTGTTCTTAATTTTGCCTCGGCCTCGTCTGGGGAGCCCGGTCCGTCGTGTGCACCGGCTTGGCTTTTGTCTGATTCATATCCTATATCTTTCATGGCGCCAATTGTATAAACTTTTTTGGCTTCGACCCATGTACGAACTTTAGACATATTTTGCACTAAGATATTAGCATCGCCATCTGAGGTTAGGGCCACAGTATTGCCAGTAACTGCTTTATATTCTTTTTTCAAGAACTTCACAATGTCTTTATAGGTGCGCTCAATTTCTTGATCAAGTTTGGAATTATGAAATTCTTTAATGGATATTTCTGATTGATAAGTAACAATAAGTTTTGGGCCAACAAAACGTACCCTAAAACCATCCATCACTCTCGAATCAAGAATCGCGTCTCCCTTTTCGCGTTTTCCTCCCCATGTGCGCTTTTTGCCATCAGCAGCATATTTTTCATATTGTGAACCATCGTAAGCATTTGCTGCCGCTTGGTTCAAACCTTTTATAATGTCATATACAGATACAGTTGCCATTTAACTTTGCTCCTCGTCTTTTAGTTGGGGCCGGCCCTCTAACCATTTTTCTTCGTGACCTTGAACGTGTTGAATATAACAGCCGAAACAACATTCAAACTTATTCATATAAAGATCATCTTTGATCTCAAAAGAAAATACCTCACAGACAGGACATTTCCTTTTATTCCTCTTAGTAATTAGATTCTTGGGAAGGAAAAAGCCGTCTTTCTTAACTTTCTCTTTTTGCTCTTCCTTTTTGTCCTCTTCCTTATAAAATTCTTTTAATTGTTCTAGGTACTCTTCTTCTTTCTCATCTGTCCAAGATGACTTGGGATTTACAATTGTGTCTTTGCCAAATTTTTTAGCTATAGCTTTTTCAATCTCCGCTATTTTATTTAAATCTTTTTCCTTCATTAAACACCTGTCACTTTCACAATGTCTGCTGCAGCAACTCCTATAACTTTTACAATATCTCCCGATGCAACTCCTAAAACGCCATGGCCATAGCCAGTAGGGGCGTACACGAATTCGAAGCAGCCTCTATCAGGATTATCCTCACTCCCCGGGGTGCCGCCGGACGGCCTTACATTCCCACTTAGATCAAAGAAAATTCCTATGGGCGTTCCATATCCCACTGCTGGAGACGAGGAGCTGAGTTGGAAGTTGGATGCAACAGATGGGCTACTTCCCATGGCGGTACCGTCGATAAACTGTGGGCTTGAGCCGGTGTAGCCGGTCTCTCCTTCGCCATCAGTACCGTCAGCGCTGTTGGCCAAGTTTCGAAAGTTGGTGCCACCTACATTTAGTAAATTATAAGTATGGTTATCAGAGGCAATTCCTTTTAAGTTCGGTGATGTTCCGGAAACGATACAATTAATAACCTTAGTAGCTTGAAGAACAGGATAGTCCGTTGTGGGATAACGATTGATAAAGGTAGAATAGCTGGCAGTAGTGTACGCACCCGCATAATTTTTAATCACATACCCATCAGTAGAAGCAGTAATAAAACTATTTCTTACATAGAGCTGGCCGTTAACAAGAATGGGCGCCGAGTAATTACGTTGGTTGTCTCCATAAATCACCGATTCAAAAATGGTGGCCGGATCAGAAACCCCGTTTCCTTCGATGGCCCACCCGGTAAGCTTATTTATATCGTGGAAAAAACATCCAGTTATGTGAAAGGTTCTCTGGGTCTGGTTTTGATTATGAAGGGCATACCTGCTGCAACCATAAACTTCAAGGCCGCGGATTGTTGTACCGGTTACGTTGGAGAAATTAAAGACGTTGGTCTCGCCTGCCGCATTTATCTTCGCGCGACCTAGGTCGCTTGCGGTATGTGTAAAGGTGAGACCATTGTAGTTAACTGGCAGGTCCCCCTCGTCGTATATCCCTTCATCTAAAATCTCCACCGTGTCGCCGTGAGTCCATGATAATGTGACGTTATTAATGGTTAATTTTGGCGCGGCTTTGGACGTTCCAGCATTAGAATCGTTTCCCGCTTTAGAAACATAATAAGTGGTCATTTAAACCTCAACCCAAGTTTTATCCGGATTAAAATACATTGTGATGGCAGTTGCATCGTCGCTGATGTCTACACAATATCCAAGGATTCTAACAATGTTACCAGATGTAGATGGTGCCGTAAATGTATAATGTTCGGTGGAAAGGGAGATATAAATGGGTGCACCAGTATATGCTGTGCCCGAGGGATTCCCGAAATCTGCAGCTGCTAGTTTTATAATTCCTTTTAAAAGTACTCCTACTTTAGATGTGAGGCCGGCGGACAAAGGAATTCCCAGCAAATAACCGCTCCCAGAAGTAACAAAATTAGTAGAACCTGCAGAAGCCCACACATTGCCCGATCCAAAATAATGAAGTTTTTGTGCGAAAGCTTCAGTTATATCAGAGGCGCCTTTATATAATATTGTTGCATCTGCATTCGACCGCGGATCATCGCCCAGTTCTTTTTGGCGTTGAATGGTCGATTGAATTCCCACTGTACTGTTAATGGTGATGTCAGAATTCTGCAGTCTAGCAAATGCTCGTAATTGTTTTAATGAAAATTTGCTTATTCTGTTAGCCATTATTGCACATTGTCCACAGCGTAAACTACAGCAATTGTTAATGCAATTCCGGCGATTACACCTCCAGTCGCCCACCAAGTTGAATAATTGTTTGAATTTTCTAAAGCCACCTTGCTTAGTCTATCAATTTCTTTATTCTTGATATCAATAATTGCTGTATATTTTTTGTCCATTGTGTCTAGACTAAGTTTCGTATTGTCTAAAAGTAATTGCATACGAAGATGTTCTTTTTGAACCTCGAAATTCATTCTCATTATGCATTCTTGTGTAGAGAAATCTTTATCAGCAAATATTTTAGCTGCTGCTGCAGTATTTAAAAGCACACCATTATAAGGTGCTTCTTCGCCTTTTTGTATTCCAGTGACTTTTGGAGTTTCATCTGGGGGAGGGGTATCTGCAAATAAGATTGCTGGGAAAGCCAGCATAGCTATTAGTATCGGTATTATTAATCTCATTCGCCCTCTGTATATTCAATTTCAAACTTTTCGCCAATCATCTTGGCTAAGGTATCAGGATCATTATAATATTTTTCAACAATTTCTTTAACAGATTTTTTCTTTTTTTCGTCTAACTCTTCATTGTTTTTAGCAAACTCTTTTTCAAGGTTAGAAACTGTTTTGGTATATTGTTCTAAAATCTCATCTCTTTTCTTAAGCTCTTCTGCGTGTGCATGGTTAATTGCGTCGATTTGTGCTTTGTAACTAGCTTCTCGAATCTTTAAAATCTGCTCTGCAACGTTTTTTCTTCGTAAAACAAGCCAAGTAAATAAAACTGCCAACACAATAAAGGGCGCCTTCCAATGATGCTTTAGCCACGTCCAGCATTTTTTTAAAAACTTTTTAATAATTAAGAAACTCATTTTACCATTCTATGTCTTCGTCGTCGTAAAGGGCCATATAGGCGGCATGTTCTTCTGGTGTCTTCGGAGTAGACGGGCCCTCTCGGCGAGCAGCAGCTTCTTCTTTGTCATAAATTCGGTTGCGAGGATCTTCATCATGCTCATCGTATTCTTCTTCAGTTTCTTCAGGGTTTAATAACGCGTCCAGCGAATGGGATATAGGGCCGATTTCTAGGGCACGTCCGGGATCGAGGCGACTAGCTATATCCAACGCTTTGCGTAATTTCGCATGTGCCTCTTCAAGAAACGTTTCTATGTCCTCTTCCCTTTCTTCTTCCTGATCAGAAGGAGCATCCTCCGGATCAAAATCCGAAGAATGCTCTTTCATTACTTCACTGATGAGTCTTTTTAATTTTGACTTTGTAAGTTTCATGATGTTGGTCCATGCCTCCATCTAGATGCAATATCAGCTAAGCCTTCTAAACCAATATAAGCTAATGAAATCGCTACCCAATCTGACGATTCTAGCGGTACGACGTCCAAAAACATAAAGCTTGTGGCCGTCAACCAAACCATCAACTTACGCGATAATAGTTTATTTAAAGTTTTGTCTAATACTTGTCTCATAAAAAACTCCTTTTAATTTATTGTTACTTCTTGTTGAACAGGGCAACTAAAACCCACAATGCAACAAGGCCAACAAGACCTTCACTACCTAACGATTTAGTAACGCCAACTACATTGCCGACGACGTCGCCTGGTAAAAATGCAACATTTGATCCAAAGAGTACTTGTAAAACGACTCCCAATGCTAAAACTGAAAGGGCCATACTTGTTAACTCTTTAAGTACTGCGCCTGCTTTTTGTAAATATTCCATAAATTTATTCCTCCTAATTTATACCGCTCTCGCGGCTACTTTAATTAGTGTTGTGCTATAGAAACATCCCTGTTAGACGGAGCCTGTTTCAATTATGATAAACGGATTGCCTCCTCTGCTAACACAATATGGAATGGATCTTCCACGAAAACCTGCTACTCCTTTTGTGGCTAATGAAAATGGAACTTGGTCGACTTTACCAAGGGCGCCCGCATAACCTCCCCGCTGATAGGCTCCCATAGAATACCCATTCGCGCCGGGCCTTTTATATTGCACAGTTGCGTTGCTATATAAATTTATTGTGAGGTCGCCGCCAAAATTTGATTCTGCTGGTGTGGAATATGCTATCCAATCTTTGCCCGGGCGGATATTACCAGATAAATCCACTTCGGCCATATCCGTGAATGTGTCCGCGGACGGCTGCGTGCCGGCGATGGTGCATGGCGAAGAAGCCTGTAGTGTAAAGTCTAAATTTGAAGCGTCCGCAAACAGTGGGTTTTGCGATATTTCTGAGCCGGAAAAAGACGCGGAGGCGCCGGCGGTATCAATTATCTTTTTCCCAGAGCTGCCATCTACAAATATGCAATTATACTGATGGTTATCGGACTTTATGCCAATCCAGCCGTCGCCACTATTGTCGGGGGCGCCACCCGAAACGATGCAATTAATCACTTTTCCCATTTGTATAGCGCCGATTGAGCCGCCACCAGATGTAGAAAAGCCCGAACTAGTTGCAACGCACGTAACAAAACTAGCGGTCGTATTTACATATGAGTAGCCTTGCCCCAAAAACACTCCGTTCCTTGGGTTGGCGCCACCGACAAACAAAGTGTTACGAACGAGGACATGGGATCCCCCGATCAAGATAGACGCGCCGTTAGCGGTGTCGGGGTCCTCGCTGCGCACAAACCTGCATTCTCCTATAAGAGCGTGATCGCTAGCGCCGGAAAAAGTCCCCACCTGAGCGCCGCCATCGCCCATAATTCGGTTTGTTATGACGCCGGTATTATCATGCACATAACACCCAGATATTGAAAACTTTCTAGCGTTGGCGTTGGCATCGTTGTCCCATATTTTGTCGCCATAATTTCTAATTTCTAAGTTTTCATAATAGGTCCCACTAAAGTCGCCCATGTTAAAACAATTAGCCGAGGCCTCATCACCATCCAAAATTGCCATTTCGCCCGCTTTGGACTTATATTGCACATTGTGGTTTTTTGTATTTATTCCGGTTTCGTGGTAAACATTCGACGCGCTAATGATTACTATGTCGCCGTCCGCGGACGCACTATGGGCGGCGGCCTTAATTGTCTTTGTAGCTGCGGCCCATGAGGTACCGGCGTTTCCATCAACGCCTGAGCCGCTATTTGCATAATATGTTACCATACTAATAATTAGTCTTTAGGTTCAATTTGTGGCTTAGTATACCCATCTTTATACCAGCCATCGCCCTTTAAAGCAAAGCTGGTGGCGGATATAATTCTAATGGTGGGCTCTCCGCATTCTTCACATTTTGGGTGAGGATCAGTATACTTTTGAATTATTTCGAAAACATGTTCACATTCGGTACATTTAAAATCATAGAGTGGCATTTTAAGTCTCCATTACGTGAGCATATTTTCCTTTTTTGTCGATGGTTATCTGCATGTCTACGCAGTCCTTGAGAGAATCTAAGTGTGAAATCAAGAATACAGTTTTAAAATAGGATTTTACTAGATCTAAAATACGGACAAAGCCGTCCATGTTATCAGCGTCTAATGATGTTCCTGGTTCATCAAGAATAAAGATGTTTGATTTTGGTAGATTAGACACAGACAAGAGAGCCAAACGAATTGCCATGGCAGCAATTGTTTTTTCTGCTCCACTGCCCATTTCAATTGGTCGAGGCTCGTGGCTTGGATGTTTAATAAGAATTTTTAGATGTTTGCCATCGTTCTCAAAGAACACTTCAAAGTTTACAACGTTAGCTAGCACTTTTGCAATCTCATTATTAATTACTGGGAGTTTCTTTTTGATAATATCGTAAGAAATTCCATTGCTGTGCATACATCGCATAAATAAGTCATAAGCTGAGAAGTCTTCGCGCAAATCAAGTAGCTCTTGTTTCTGCTCTTTGAGAGAGGTTAGTTTCTGCTCAACAGAGCCGTGCTCTTTATAAAGATCTAAAAGTTTTTGTTGGCAATCTTCTAGTTCTTTTTCTTTTTTAGTGGTGTTGGACTGAAATCTCTTGAGATCTCGCATTAAACTTTCTTTACCAAGGATTGCTTCTCTATTTTCATAATAGTCTACTCGCAAGACATCCAAATCTTCTAATTCTTTTTGTACGGCTTTATATTCTATTTCATTTTTTCCGGCAAGCGCGCTGTTTGTTTTAAGTTCTGCTTCAAGTTGCACCTTCTTATTCTGTACTTGCTCATATTTCTCCAGATGGCTTTCAATTTTCTCTGGATTTAGCTCCGCGATCTCGTCGGTGGCTTTTTGTGAAGCCTCTTGCAAAGAACTACAATTCTTTTTTGTTATCGACAGTTTATCAACTGCGACGTAAGCATCACGAATAAATTTGCAATGAGAGTATTCTGACCCGCAAGGCACTTCTTTTAATAGCTCTGCTTTTTTCTCCTGGTTCTGTAGCTTGATCTCTTCTGTAGAAAATTCATTAAGAATTTGTTCTAGCTCTTGGTGCTTTTCTTGCACATTTTCTTGTTGGCCTTCAAGCTCTTTGATGTTGAAATCACTTAAGAAAGTATTAATTTTATTTATCTTTTCGATACCATCGTTAACGCTTCCATTTAATTCAATACTTTGTGCAATTAAATCTATAGACTCGCGCTGTTTGGTATCCAAGTCTTTTTCTACCTCTTCGATATTAATAACTTCGGCGCTAATAGAATTAATTTTGTCATTCATTTCATCGCCAGATTCTTTAAGTTGGTTTAGTTCTTCTTTTATTGTCTCGCACTTGTTAGTATGCGCTTCTGTTTCTTTTTCGTTGGTAGAGAGTTCTTCTTCGGTGTTCGTGATGTCCTCATCAAATTCTTTTCCTTCTAATCTCTTTAGTGCCCCTCTTAAGTCTGATGCATCTTCTTTGGCCATCTTGTATTTCTTTTCAAACATTTCGAGATCAAGAAATTTGGCAAGAATTTCTTTTCGTCTGGTCGACCCTTCACTAATAAATTGGAGCGAACCAAGCTGAGAAGACATTGAAGTTAAAAGGAAGTCTTCAAGTGTCCCAAAGTGTTTCCTTACGATCTTATCCGTCTCGTTTCTTGTTAGGCCATTGAGGCTTTGTGTCTCATCAGTAGCTTCATCATAGCATTCAAAGTTCAAATCGGTTTTCGCTTCTAACGTTTCTTCGCCCTTTAGCTTTTTAACATATTTTTCAGAAGTTCTTTGGACTGTGTATCTTTTGTTGCCTATCGAAATCTCAACTTTGCCTGTGCCGCATTTTTTGTTTTGATTAATAATGTTGAGATTCTTCCTCTCATTTTTACTAGTAGAATTAAAGAGAGTGTAGAGCATGCTGTCAATAATACTAGACTTTCCGCTGAAGTTCTTCCCAAAAATTCCGACGATTCCACTAAGCTTGTTAAAGCTGATCCTATTCCTATCTCCATAATTAAATAAATTCCCCCAATCTAGTGATTCTAGTTTCCAATTGACATTTCTCCCGACCTCTTCTTGGTCTTCGGCCACTCTATTATACTTAGAGTTGAGCTTTGTAACCCGCTGCAATAAATCATCTTCGGGCTGAAAATCTTTTAGATATTCCTCGATTAATTCTTCTTGTACGACTGGATCTCTAAGGTTATCCGGCGCGAGCCCGTCTGCAAGTTCATCTATATTTCCTCGTTCGCCTGCAGCGCGATTTAAAAATGTAATGCTCTCTGGTTTAAATCGATGCTTTGCAATTTCCACAGCTTTCTTCATCGTATCCAAAGGCAAATTATTATTAGCAACTAAGCGCACTCGGGCCCCAGAAGGAATTTGAATCTTTTTCGGCATCCTTCCTTTTGGCGTTAACTCAATAGTAATAAAGGGTTTTGGGTTTTCCAGTGTAACATGTTTACAAGTAAAATCATCTTTGTTTTCAATGTCCCAAACTAGAAAACCCTTGTCGTTAGTTTCTCCATGATTTTGCTGCACCGTGGAACCTGCGTAACGAATTGTACCCTTGTAG
>Ga0208156_1000066_pt1 | contig 70755 bp, 98 predicted proteins | sample 1_EtaG_FD_184073 | JGI IMG/M metagenome (GOLD analysis project Ga0208156, IMG submission 184073) | Marine viral communities from the Subarctic Pacific Ocean - 1_ETSP_OMZ_AT15124 metaG (SPAdes) (version 2) | ecosystem: Environmental > Aquatic > Marine > Oceanic | place: Pacific Ocean | collected...
TGTTCAAGGTCGTCAACAACGTGTTGGCGCACCTTGAGCGGAAGGAGTTGATGGATGCTGGTGAGTTGAAGGCTATTCAAAAGAACAATGAGGTTGCACTGAAGTCAGTGCAGAAAGCTAATGAAATACGCAACCAAAACAAGCGCCTTAGCGAGTCTGATGTTACTGACGAGCTGTCTAAATACACAAGAAGCTCCGACAGTGACGATCAATGATGCTTGCTTGCTGTTCAATCCACTGTATATGTCGGTAGCGACACAACAGTTCTGGGCACAGGGCGCACAAATGGGCCATGCTGGTGTCATTTCAGACCGGCGTGACATTCTAGATCATAACAAGGTCCACCAGAAAGTCTGTCGCAAGGACGATCCTGATGCCAAAGTACAGCCTTCAAAGTCAGACGAAACTAAGCCAGTGCCATCCACTCCTTCAACAAGTGTTCAACGAAGTAGTGAATGACTTTGACTGTACGATCTTTACAGGACAGCGCGATCAGGAGGAACAAGATGAGTTGTTCCGACAAGGTAAGAGTAAGGTCCAGTTCCCAAACAGTAAGCACAATCAATCTCCATCCCTCGCAGTTGATGCCGCCCCATACCCTATCGATTGGCATGATCGGGAACGTGCATCATACTTCGCTGGATACGTCCTCGGAGTAGCAAGGTCAATGGACATTACATTGCGATGGGGTGGAGATTGGGACCAAGACTGGCAAGTCAGGGATAACAACTTCGATGACTTGTGGCATTTCGAGTACGTTGGCCTCATATAGCGCCCACATTACATCAGCACTCATCTGATCATCTCCTCGATCTCATTCCGCAGGCCTTCCTCATCCTCTGGACCGCCACCCAGGAAATCGATCACGATGATCTTGACGGCTTTGGTATAGAAGGCGTCGAACTCGCCCTGATCCATCTTGGCAAAGCTGATGGACCCCGGCACCATCCTGATCTCGCCGTCAGGCAGGATCACAGGCTCGATCACACCCGTCACGATCTTGAAGGATTGTACCAGGGCCTCGGTGGTGGGGTAACGGTCCTGCAGGACTGATTGCCGGCGCACGAGGTCCATCATCTTCCAGAACTTGCGATGGTGTTTGATATTGCGAGGGACGATGATCTCGATCTCACAGGCGTTGTCATCGCCAATCTTCTGGAGCCGCTTTTGACACTCCTCATCTTCGGGCCAGAGGGCTCCACCTTTCTGGAGCATGAAGTGCTTGGTCACGCGAGCCTCTCGATCTCCCGGTCGAGATGCCAACGGGCCTTCTTGAGATCCTGGACGGGGTCACCGCCGGTGTGGAACCCGGGCTGGAAGGCTTCAATCACGTCAATGACCTCGATGTCATTTTACTGCATCCCTTACGTTCTGAACGGGGCTTTTCGAGGCGAACTCGATGGCGAGCTTAACGGCGTCTCGTTTGAGAACGTCTCTCTCGAACCGCTTCCATCCCAGCGTGTGTTGGCCGGCATGGTGACTGCGACAGAGACTGATGCACGTTGCATCATGCCATTTTTGGCTGGTGCCACCTTTGAGATGGGTCTTTCCCTCGGGCAGAGGGAGGGTGACGTGGGCAGCCTCGATCTGGGTGCTGTTACATTCCGGCACTGAACAGCCAAACCCCCTGATCCATTTCCGATGCCGGGGAAAGGAGCGCCTGGGCGAGGCGCTGTGTTTCCCGAGGCCCTTCGGGTGGGCCGGGCCTTTCGCCTTTTTCTTACGCCGCGCCGGAAGCATTCCGAGCCCTCGCCAGCGCGCTCTGGTATTCCTCGACCAGATGGTTGTAGCCCGTGGCCGAGGCAGCCTTGACCTCCTCCAGACGCGCTTGGTTCTGGGGGTTGTTGAAGGTCTGCTCGATGGCCCCCTCGTGCGGTGCGTGGCGGAGCTGGGTCCGCAGCGTGGTGGCCCAGCCGGCTAGCTCTGGTGAGATGTTGCCCACGGGGGCGGGGGCGGGCGCCTGGGGCTGTTGAGGCTCCTGGGGCGCATCGTTCCACCCCTGAGGTGGACCCTGGTCCTGTGGCGGCTGCCATGCCGGCTCCTGGGGCGCCTGTCCGCCATAGCCGGCCTGCACTGGCGTGGGCGACTGCGGTGGCGGGGTGAGCTGGTTCTGCTGGGGGCTGGCGTTGATGCCATCATCATCCTCGCCCTTGACCACGAGGCCCAAGATGGCAGCGTAGGTGTATCTTTTCGCATAGCTCATCGCCGCACCCTGCGCCTGATTGATATTGACGCCGCGATTGCCAGTGCCCCATGTGACGAGGAAGCCACCGTCAGAAATCCACTGGCCCGAGTTGTGGATTATCGTGGTCACCAGCAGCATGCTGTTGGGGGCCTCGTTGGGGAAGGTCCGCTGGACAACGCAGAGGCCGTTCTCCGCCAGGATGGGCCGGGCGACTTTGACGTAATCAGCGAAGTCGGCGTAATCCTTATTGAGGTGGGGGTTGAGTGCCGTCTTCTCGACGCTCGACACGGCGGCTTGGAAGGCCACCAGGGCGGGCGCAATCTTGCCCAGGTCGGTGGCTTTGTATTCTTCTTCGTTCATCACTGTTCTCCATCCAGAGGGGTTGCGGCGGTTGACGCCCTTTGCCCACTAGTAGCCCCGTGGGGGGTGGGCGGGAGGCAGGACGCCTCTCTTGGCCATTTGAACCCTGCATCGCAGGGGAAAGGAGACGGCCACCTGACCCCGCCGCTGGCCGGGCCAAAAGCCCCGCCCTTGTTAGCGTCCTGTCGCGCTCGTGTGTTCGTAAATCCTCGCGCCGGCAAGCTCAGTCCCGCCGGCCTTGACGAAGGAGCGAATGGCCTTTTCGAGGGCGTCCTCGCTGATGTGCTGGCGGAGGGCTTCGAGGTCGAGGGCCTCGCGTGAGATCAGCTCACCCTTCATCGTGGTGGTCAGGCTGACCACGGAGCCACGCTGGCCACGGGTGCGAGATAGCTCTGCATTGCTGGCCTCAGCGGCCTCCTTGGCGCGTCTCGCAGCCTCCTCAGCGGCTTGGGCCTTCTCGGCGGCGACAAGGGCGTCATCGACCTCGGTCTCGGTCTCCATCGCGGCCTCGGCCTCGGCGGCTTTCTTCGCAGCCTCGGCAGCGGCCTCACGGGCCTCCTTCTCAGCGGCCTCGCGCACCTTGCGCTCCTCAAGTGCCTTGGCCTGCCCATAGACCGTGAGGCGCTGCATCAGCTCGTCCTTCAGTTTCCGCATTGGCTCAACGAGCTGGGCCTTGAAGAAATTGTCCACGATGCGACCGTTGGTCAGGTACGGCTCTTTCTCTTTTTTGTGAGCGGCCTCCCCACTTTTGATGACGGCGGCGAACTGCTTGGCAAAATCGCCAACCTTGCCGGCGGTCTCGTCATCCTCGATCACCGTGGGCGAGCGAGAGAACGCGACGGTCAGCTCCTGGGCACGAGCCAGCTCTGTCTGGTAGTTTTCGCGCAGGCCTTCGAGGACTGGCGAGGGCGGATCATTGTGTCCGATTTCGGGGGCATCACTCATAATTGTCTCCTTCATCCGCTGGTTAGAATACAGGTGCGTCAGCAAGCGGGTCAACCGGCATGTTGGCTGCCGGGGCGGAAGGCGCCGAGGACTGCGCGAACAGGGCAAAATATTCCTCGGCGCTAATCGGGTTGCCGGCCAACCATGTCCACTCCTTGAACACGTCTACCGGCCTGCCATTGACGAAGCAGCAGAGCGTATCGTCTGAAGCTAGCTCGCCGGTCTCGGGGTCGATGTCTCCTGGCTCCATCCAGATGACTGCCGGCACCCAGGGTCCGCCGCGCACAAGGCGACGACGATAAAAACCTGACAGCGGCTCGTCTTCATGGATACCTGTCATGGTAGGTGGACCCAAGTTTCTTGTCGTTTCATGATTTACTCATACTCAGGCACCCCACAGGGGCCGCAGAAGCCCTTGCGACGGGTGTAGCAGCTCCCCTGAGGCTCGACCCAGTGGGCAGCCTTCTTGATCATGGGGTTGCCCTCGGCGCCCTTGGCCTCCATCAGCTCCGCACCCTGAAACTGGTAGCCATCAGGGATGAGGATGATGCCGGCGCGTCCGTCTTCGGCAACGAGGGCGCCCTTGTTCTCGCAGGCGATGGTTATGGGCTTGGGCAGCTTCTGGCCCCAGCGCCAGCCCATGCAGGCCGAGGCGCGGCAGGCGTTTTCACCGTGGGGTTCGCGGTGGCAGGCCTGCTCGATGGCTTGTTCTTGCGTCGAGTACATTCCTATCTCCTGGCTTCGCGACGAACATCGCTGAGTGAGTTCCGCACGGCCCTATGATCACTGACCGGGCCGCGACTGATGGTGACCATCCTGGCCTCGCCGCTGAGGCTTTGGAACCTCAGTTGACGGTGCCGCGCACGGTCACAGATTTCCCAGTCTCGAATGCCGAGAGTGGTCAGTTCTTTGGTCAATCGCTTGAGGTGCTTGTCCATTGTCTCCCTCTGGGTTGGTTGCCTCCCACCCCAGAGTGGGATCGGGGCGGGAGGCGAGGCCGGTCGGCCCCTGTGGCTGCGTCGCAGCCGTTGCCAACATATGTGCATCTTTGCGACGGCGTCAAGAAAAAAGTTGACATTGTCGCGAGAAAGCGCATGTTGCAATGATGGACAGAGAAATCGAAGACATCAGTCGGCGCATACGTCTCCTCACGATGAACCCCGACGCAGTCTCGAAGCGGGCCGGCATCGCACGCTCGACGCTGCGCCGCTGGCTCTCGGGGGCTACCCTACCAACCCTTGCCGTGCTGCGAAAGGTGCAGGGCGCGCTCGATGAGATAGAGCAGGAGCGCGTGGATGGCTGACTGGAAGGTCGCTCATCGCATCTACTTGCCGGCGATACCGCCTCCGCTCTCGGCCTGTTTTACTGACCCCGGTCGTGGAAAGCGGGGCCGGGTAAAAACGAAACGGTATAGAGAGTGGATCAAGCTCTGCTTCGAGAGCTTCTTGTCACGCTATGGCGACATCCCAGGTGAAGACGTTGAAATCTTAGCTGGAGATGTGAAGGTCACCTACCTCTTCGAGCGCCCTGACCGGCGGAAGAGAGACCTCGGTAACTTGGAGAAGGCAGTCAGTGACCTCCTCACCGACGTCTTCATCGTGGACGACAGTCAAATTGTTCACATGACGTTGATGTGGAATGAGCGGCAGTCGGCACCCCTGGAGATCATTATCGAGGCGCGGGCATGAGGATCGCTCACATCCAAGCCGAGACGGCCAAGGCATTCGGCGTGCCGGTCAGCATCATGGCCGGGCGTGGGCGCTTGGGAAAACACTGCGAGGCACGGAACGCTGCGATGTGGCTGGCGTGGCAACTACTCAAGTGTGGCACCAGCCACATCGGGCGCGAGTTCATGCGCGACCCGGCAACGGCCCTCTCAGGCATTCAGCGTGCCGGCGACCTTATGGAGCGGCGTGCCGAGTATCGTGCCACCATCATGGGCCTACGCCGGCAGCTTGGCAATGAGTGCGTCTGCGAACTGACTATTGAGGCCGAGGGTGTTGTCCACGATGTGATCGATGAACTGATGCCCGCCTTTGTTGATAGCGTGATCGAGGGTGTGATGAGGAGGATGAAGGATGGATGACCTCTTTGATTATACTCCGTCAATTAAAGTGGCGGACCTTGTGATGGGACGGAGGCCCCCCATCAACAAGTGTGAAAGACAGTGGCTTGAGTTTCATCAAAAGAACCCTCGCGTATATGGTCTGTTTGATCGGTTCGCTAGGATGATGCTGGACCGTGGATATAAGAACGGGTCGGCCGGGGCCGACATCCGCGAGGTCTACGCCGAGGCCAAGGGCACCGGCTTCGACACCAAGGCCATGCGGGCGGTGATCCGTCTACGGAAGATGGACGCCGACGCCAGGAGCGAGATGGAGGCCCTCGTGCATCTCTACAAGGATGCGCTGGGGATTGGGTGATGCTTACTGGCGTGGGGGCGGGTGATCCCCGCCCCACCAACCTTTATCGGCACTATGATAGCGAGGGGACGCTCCTTTATATTGGGGTGTCGCTGAATGCAATCGTCCGCCTATCCCAACACAAAACCGCCTCGGGCTGGTTCGAGCAAATATCTCGCGTTGAGATAGAAAAGTTTCCCTCTCGGGCTGCGGCTCTGAATGCTGAGACTGAGGCTATTAAGCGGGAAGACCCGCTGCATAATGTGCGCCTCGTTGCCACCCCTCCCCACCCGTCTCATGTTGCTGCTGACAGGGCGTCAGAAAGCAGGGAATATCTTCTCGGGCGGGTCGTGGAATACCACCCCCTATACAGCGTTGATGATCTGTGCCGCGTTCTGGATTGCAGGCCGGCGCTGGTGCGGCAGCTTATTCAGAGCAGGGAGCTTGGGCATGTACTGATCCCCTCACGGAATGGGACAGGGAAGGTGCGTCAACTGGTCACCGGGTGGCAATTGATTGATTACCTGGAGAAGGCGCAGTCTGATGCGGTGAGCGCGGGGGAGGAGGAGGCATTAAGAAGGCGGAGGGAGATGATGCCAGCATTAGAACTGCTTGCCTCTAAAAATTCTTGACCTCCGCCTACATAGTAGACTAGCGTCTAGGGGCTGGGTCATGGGTTAGCTCCCCATGGTCCCTACGGATTGAACCTCCTGCCTGCATCAGGGGGGACGCCCAGCCTCTTTAACCGCCCGTGCAGGAGGCAACAAATGTCTGAATATCCATCTCTACCGTTGTGGATCGACGCTTACACCAGCGACACCCACCATCTTTCTTTTGCAGAACATGGCGCCTATCTCGGCATCCTGATGCTGATGTGGAAGACGCCCGAGTGCCGGGTTCCAAATGACCCGGCATGGCTCCAGCGGAAGCTGCGGGCGACCGATGATGAATGGCAGAATTTGATCCTACCCATCATCTCGGAGTTTTGCAAAACGGACGGCAACTGGATCACCCAGCCGCGTCTTTCCAGAGAGAGAAAATTTCTCGACAAGCAACGGAAGCAGCGGAGGGCTGCCGCTAAGTCACGGCACAATAAGAATAAAATACCTTGCGAAAAGCCTACGGCTCCGCAGCCTTCCCGCACTGCACCTACACCTACACCTACACCTACACCTATTGAAGAAGATGTTCCTTCGGAACATCCCGCCGGCACTCCCTTCGGTCACGAGCTTCGGGCCTCGACCTGGGATAGTGGCAAGCTGGTAGTCGGCCCCGGTCTAATCGGTAAGGCCGTGAAGGCTGGGATGGATGATGCTGCCGTTCTTCGGGCCGTAGCGGCCAGCGCCGACAAAGACAATCCTCGGGCATTTTTTGCGGCTTGCGTCCGTGACTTCGAGCCGGTCACCAAGTTATCCTTCGTGGAGCGGGAGGCGTTGGCCGAGAGGACGGCCCTCCTCCAGGGGATCAGGGATGAGGCGGAGTTTTGGAATGAGTGACATCACAGAGATCAAGCGGATGCTGGCGGATCGTGCGCTGGCCGTGGGTGAGAAGCTCCTCCCCGGCGGCAAGCTGGTTGGCCACGAGTTCGAGGCCGGCGACACTGACGGCGGGCCGGGCAAGAGCCTGAGGGTCAACACCCGCAACGGGCTATGGAGTGACTTCGCCACGGGCGAGGGGGGTGACCTCATCGACCTGTGGATGGCATGCCGGCGCCTGACCGTGGTCGAGGCCCTCGATGAGGCCAGGGCCTACCTCGGCGTCGAGCAGCCCAAGTTCGCCAGGAGCGAGCGCGTCTGGAAGAGACCGGCCAAGCCACGCTGCACGGCCACGCAATTCATGTCCCAGGTCAGCCAATATCTGACCGACCATCGGGGCATTCCGCTCGATGTGCTGGAGCGGTACAAGGTGGCCGAGGACGGCGGCGACATCATCTTCCCGTTCATGCGCGGCGATGAGCTGATCATGGCCAAGCGCCGGCCAGCGGTCGATGGCGGGAAGCCAAAGCCCACCGAGGCCGAATGCGAAAAAATCCTCTTCGGCTGGCAGGCCCTGCCGCTCAACGCGACCGAGGTAACCATCACCGAGGGTGAGATAGACGCCCTTTCCCTGGCCACCTACGGTATCCCGGCAATGAGCGTCCCGTTTGGCGGGGGAGGCGGCAACAAGCAGGACTGGATTGAAAATGAATTTGAGGCATTGCAGCGGTTCGAGGTGATCTACCTCGCGCTCGACAGTGACGCCGAGGGCGAGGCTGCGACCATCGAGATCACGAAGCGCCTCGGCGCCCATCGTTGCCGGGTGGTGAAGCTCCCGCTCAAGGACGCGAACCAATGCCTCACCGAGGGTGTGCCGGCGGAGGTCATCTGCCAGTGCATCGCGGATGCCGAGACCCTCGACCCCGAGCAGCTCCAGCGCCCGCCGGTCTACGGTGACAAGGTCATCGAGCTGATGCACCCAGGCGAGAACACCTACCTCGGGCAGACGCTGCCCTTCAGCCAGACCTCGGGGAAGGTCCACTTTCGTGATGGCGAACTCAGCTTGTGGTCTGGCGAGAGCGGGAGCGGCAAGAGCCAGCTCCTCGGGCAGTGCATCTGCCACTGGCTATCGAGGGGCGCGAGGGTGTTGCTGGTCAGCCTGGAGATGGCGCCGGCCCAGACGCTGAAGAGAATGGTGAAGCAGTCCACGGGTGGGCATAACCCGAGCGAGCCGGTGATCAGGCATGCCTTGGAGTGGCTGGGTGACGGGCTGCTGATCTACGACCATGTCGGCAAGGTCAATATCCCAGCCATGCTCGAAGCGTTCGATTACGCCAGGGCGCGTTATGGCTGCACCACGTTCGTGATCGATAGCCTGATGAGGTTGGGGGTCAAGAGCGATGACTATGTCGGGCAGGAGGAGTTGGTCTTCCAGCTCGTGGACTGGGCCATCGAGAAGGGCGTTCATGTCCACCTCGTGGCCCACACGCGGAAGCGCGGCCAGAACAATGCCGGCGCCCCGGTCCAAGACGATGTGAAGGGCGCGGCGGAGCTGGTGCAGAACTCGTTCAACGTGCTGTTGATCCATAGAAATCGCAAGAGAGAGGACGCGCTCGACAACCCCGAGCTTCCCCCTGAGGAGCGCGAGGAAATCATGGGTCAGGCCGGCGTCAGGCTCTCCGTGGTCAAGCAAAGGAATGGCGACTGGGAAGGAAAGCAGCGGCTGTGGTTCAATCAGGAAAATTATCAATACCGCGACACTGTTGAAGAACCACTCCACACGCCGTACTATGTGCGGCTCCCTCAAGCAGCGGAATAAGGATGAAGAGTGATGGCAGACGGAGTTAACAAGGTAATCCTGTTGGGCAATCTCGGGCGCGACCCCGAGGTGCGGACCTTCAATGACGGCACCCAGGTGGCGAACATTTCGCTAGCTGTGGGGTCGAGCTGGAAGGACAAAAATTCGGGCGAGAAAAAGGAGAAGACCGAGTGGGTCCGCGTCAGCGTCTTCGGCCCTCTCGCCGGCATCGCCGGGCAGTACCTCCGCAAGGGGTCCAAGGTCTACTTCGAGGGCAAGATGGAAACCCGCAAGTATCAGGACCAGTCGGGCCAGGACAAGTACAGCACCGAGGTGGTGGTTCGTGGCTTCGGCGGTGAGATGCGGATGCTCGACCCGGCACCCCAGCAGGGGCAGCAGCAGCAACAGCAGCAACAGCAGGCACCCCAGCAGCAGCAGGCCCAACAGCAGCAGTGGCATGGTATCGCCGTCGAGCCAGCGACGCACTGGGGTGGCCAGCAGCCTCAGGGGCAGCCTCCGCAGCAACAGCAGCAGCAGGGTCAGCAACAGGGGCAGGGTCAGGCTCCGCTGAATGAGCTGGAGGGTGATCTTATCCCTTTTAATTGACCTGTCTTTCCCTTAGAATGGGGGCTTGAGTAACCCCTGGAGGGACAGGAAGATGAGTGAGAAGCAATGCTTCAAGTGCGGTGAGGTCAAGTCCCTCGCTGAGTTCTACAAGCATAAGGCAATGGCGGACGGGCATCTCGGGAAGTGCAAGGACTGCACCAAGCGAGATGTTCGTCTCCACCGGAGGGGCAATGAGAGCGTCCGTGAGTATGACCGGCTTCGCAGCAAGCGGCCAGAACGGATGGCGGCATCTCGGGCCAATACGGAGCGGTGGCAAAAGGCTCACCCCATTGCGTACAAAGCGCAGACGGCGGTTGGCAACGCGGTGCGGGATGGACGGCTGGAGAAGGGGCCGTGTGAGGTTTGCCAAAGCACTTCACGCATCCACGCGCACCATGATGATTATTCAAAACCGCTGGAGGTGAGGTGGCTATGCGCGAAGCACCACCATCGGCATCACGCCTCGGCGGACACTGGTTAGACCCAGGTTGGGTCCGCCGACGCCTTCACCTGATAGGTGCCGAGGATGCCACCGAGGGGATGTTGGCGCCCATCAAGGCACGCCAGAACCCTCTCCTCCGTCTCCAGAAAAACGGCCTATTGAGCGAGGCTCACCTCTGGGCTGCCGATGAGATCGAGGAGGTCTTCGAGGCTATCTCAGCCAGCTACTTTCCTCGTCGCCCCCACCTGGGTGGAGTTAAGGTCAGCGGCTCCCCTGTCGAGCGGCTGCCGGCGTCAATGCTTGAGCCATTCAATAATTACCGCCCTTGGGCAGAAGAGACTGGGTCAATGGAAATCACGCCCGAGGTGACCGTCCTGGGCGCCACGCTCCATGCCGTGGTGGACGGCTGGCGCCTCAGGGACATCGAGCGGCTGTGCGAGAAGGCGCAGGGTCACGGGTATGCTGGTGCTATGCTTCAAGATAGCCTCGACAGGTACGTTGAGCATGCGGGATGGTAGGGGTGGGCAAATTTCCCCACCTGTAACCTATTGATATTACAGACTTTTCCTTATGGGAAAAATAGGTCAAAAAAATGCCTAATTATCCCATTTAGATGTTGCAACGATGCGACATCGTCCCTATATATGAGGGGCACAAGGGAGAGAGAACATGACCACCGCGAAATTCCAGACCGAAACCAAATACGGCTCGCCGCTCAACAACATCAAGATCAATGGCCGCGAGTACACCGTCAGCCGCATCACCGAGATCACGAAGCAGGCCGATGGCTACACCTTCACTGGGCTGGCCAACGGTTCGCCTTTTGAAATTTACGGCGGCAAGAAGTCTGGCGGAGCGGCCAACGAGTGGTTCGTTGAGTGGCCGGCAGCTTTCTCCAGCTACATCCGTGCGACCAGCTTGGTCGATGCCGTGAAGCTGATTGAGGGCGCATAGGCGCCTTCGGCATCAACCCCAACCCAGGAGACAGACAGATGACCGACCTCAACATGAATGATCCGAAAATTGAACTGGAACTCGCCCGTCGAGGCGCCGCCAACTGGTACGCGGACAGCACGAGCAGCCTCGACCTGATGATGAGCCGTATCCAGAAGACCAGGGACAAGCTGGAGACTTTGGGTGATGACCCTGAGGCCGCGCTGGCTATCATGATGGCTATTTCCGAGTTGATGGATGAGTTCCATGTGGCCTCTGGCAAGCTGAACGTGGCCTTCGGTATCGATACCGTTGCTCGCCTCGCCCAGTCTCATGCGAGGGTCCAGGCCGCGTAGCCTGCCCACCAATCTCAACCCAGGAGACAGATAGATGACTACAGTAAAATGGAACGGTTACGGATGGCAGGCATCAACCAAGCGACAGGTCCGCATCAAGGCCGGCGTTCGACCTTATGGCGGACGGCTCGTTGATGTGGTCAGTGAAAACGAGCGCGAGGTCACGGTGATACCGCCGCATCCGGTGAAGCCTATCGAGCGGGTGTATCAGAGGGATGAGATTGAGGAACTGGGGGGCCGGAAATAAGGGCTTCTTTCCCGAAAGAAAAGTGTTGCATCTTTGCTCCAAAGCTCCTATATAGAAGGGGAAGGAGAAACCCAGATGACCGCACCCATCCGCAAGATCATTCACACCACGGGCGCCCCCGACCGCAGCACCGCCCGCATGATCCGTCGCTCCGGCAAGATCACCTCCGCCACCCTGGAATGTGGCCATGAGTTGTGGGCCAACGCGGGCGATGTCAGGCAGGGCAAAATGTATTGCTTCGATTGTTTTTACAACAAGCCCGTCACGGGCAACGCCCAGATCACTCTCGACATGCTTGGCCTGACCGCCGTCCAGTAACCACCCCAACCCAGGAGCCATCTGATGCAGTACAACATCCCCCGCGCCAACCTCAGCCACCTGCGGAAGCGGATCGAGAAGATCTCCCGCAAGGCCGAGAAGCTGGGCTGCGAGCCCGTCACCCTGACCGAAGGCGAGACCTTCACCACCGTGAAGCTGCCGGGTCAGGATGCTTTCAACACCACCTCGACTGAGAAGATCGAAGAGGCCTCCCGCAGCGAGGGCGCCTCCATCCGCACCTACACCAAGGTCACGGTCGAGGGTGCCGCACCGCAGATCAAGGGCTGGACCCTGATCGCCGCGCTCGATCACAAGAGCCACTCCGAGACCATCGTCAAGACCACCGTCGATGATCTGCCGGTCAAGTACCGCCAGCACGACGGTTCCTGCGACCACTGCCAGACCAAACGTCGCCGCAACGACACCTACGTCCTGCGGAACGATGCCGGCGAGACCAAGGCCGTTGGCCGGCAGTGCCTGAAAGACTTCCTGGGCTACAACGATCCCCAGAAGGTTGCTGAGTGGCAGACCTTTCACAAGATCGTGGACATCTGCCGCGATGCCGAGGAGTGGGGTTGGGCCGGCGAGCGTGTCAATCCCGAGATTGGCCTGGAGCGGTTCCTGGCCCAGACCAGCGCCTGCGTCCGCAAGAATGGCTGGGTCTCTCGCGGCGCTGCCAGGAACATTCCTGAGTACACTGCCACTGCTGACACCGCCTGGGGCCAGTTCTTCCTCTCCCCGGAGCAGGTTGCCAAGGGCATCAAGATCCATACCGATGAGAAGGACATCGAGGTTGCTCGCGATACCATCCAGCACATCGCCTCCCGCGAAGTCCGCAGCGATTTCGATCACAACCTCAGCGTCGCGCTCAAGGATGACTTCGTGACCTACGCCACTGCCGGGATCGTCGCCTCAGCCATCAGCGTCTACCAGCGTTGGCAGGAAGCGGAGATCAAGAAGGCAGTCGAAGCCGCCCGCCGCGAAGCCCGCCCCAGCAGCCACATCGGAGAGGCCAAGCAACGCCTGGACCTGGGCGAGGTCACCCTGGTTCACAAGTCCTGGCATGACAGCCAGTGGGGCAGCACCGCGCTGCATCGCTTCGAGGACGCCGATGGCAACGTGATCATCTGGTGGGCCTCGGGCTCTGGTTCTGCCGCTGACGTGCTGGAGCAAGGTGACACCGCCCATGTGACGGCGACCGTCAAAAAGCATGACGACTACAAGGGCACGCCGCAGACGGTGGTGACCCGCCTGACGATCCACGAGGAGGCGGCTTAGGCCGTCTCCATTTTTTTACACAATCTTCCGACAAACCAAGGACTGTCGGAAGATAAACAGGAGATGATGTGATGTCCGACTTCAAAGCAACAGACCACGGCACTGTGGTGGGGTTCGCCCCTCTCACTGAAGCCGCCCAGGAGTTCCTCGATGAGAACGTCCACATCGAGGACTGGCAGTGGGTTGGCCAGCAGTTCTATGTCGACCACCGCCCCGCCCAGAACCTGATCGACGGTATCGTGTCGGCGGGTCTGTCGGTAGGAGGGTGATATGACCATCCTGAAGCACAACGAATACGACCGCCTCCTCCGCGAACTCTGGTACGACGAGGTTCACGGAGACAACGGCCTCGCCCCCGGCGATGTCGGCTCGAACCCCAATGCTCGCATTGCCCGTCACAACCACCTCGAACGCGCCCTTCATGAGGGCTGGGCCGAGGTGCGCTACAGCGGCCCCCGTGGCGGCAGGCGCTACCACTCCGTCAAGGCGGTGAAGGCTGAGGCGGCGAACGATGCCTGACACCTTCCGCAAGGTTGTCCGCTGGATAGAGCAGGACCACGATGGCCTCTGGTGCGTTCGCGAGATCAACTACGGCAGGCAGATTGCCTGGGCGCACCATGACCAGCCGACGATGTCCATCGGGACTGGCCATGTCTATACGCCGGTCAGGTCGAGCAAGCTGGAGGGGGCCGTGGCCTTCCTTCGGCAGTTTGACAAGACCCCCCTTCAAGGAGGATAATTCGGCATGTGTATTGTCTGCGACGTGAAGGAAGTCATCGCTGAAATCGAGGCCTCGAACGATGCCACGAGGGTGGCCATGGACTTTCTGGCCGACAGCTACATCGACCTGATGGATCACTCCATCGTGGATGCGAAGGAGGGCATGGCCGGCGAGCTTTACGCCTCCCTGCTCGAAGGTGCCGAGGTGCTGGCCGTCGAGCGCAAACGCAACGCCGAGCTGATGGCGAAGCTGAACGGCATGGATGGCGTCGAGGCTATCTACTCAGATGAGGATGACCACGATGGCCATCGTCCAACGGTTCATTAGGAAAATCACCATGAGTGAAATCGAGTTCGCGAAAATTGGCGACGGCTATGATGTACTTGCCGGCGGCAAAAAGATTGGCGCCGTAGCGCGCCTCGGCTCCAAGGAGTGGGAGGCCACCCAGAACGGCATCAGCACGGGCGGCTACGAGACCCGGCAGATGGCGGGGCAGTTTCTCCTCGGCAACGCCGACACCGTCCCCGATGAGCCGGATGCCGTGGTCGATGAGACCAACGACAGCAAGGTCTATCGGGTCATCAAGGAGGCCAAGGCAAAAGACCGGATGGTCAACGCCCGCGAGGTGGCCAAGAAGTCCGGCCTCGATTTGCTGGCGGTCAGGGTCATCCTGATGCGCCTCCACCAGCGGGGCCGCATCATCCGCCCCAAAGCGATGAGGTATACGATCAAGTAGACCGACCTACTGAAGGGATGAGTGATGTCATCAAGCAACCTATCTCCCGGTGTCCATGAGGGGATGATCCCCGGCAACCGGCCACAAGACCAGGACTGGGAAGATCTCTGGGCCTGGATTGGCAAAATCGACATCGATGCACACGATCTCCTGCTACTGGTTGTTGACTGGTGTCGGCAGAACGACATAGAAGAGCATTGGAAGATTAGCCATGGCAGAGACAGCGAAGAAGAAAGCCAATCGATCCAAGGCCATGAAGGCAGCTTGGGCGAGACGGAAGAAGAGGGAAGTTGAGGTGAGGCAAAAGTCGGACCTCACACCCAAGCAGGCGGCGTTCATTCAGGAGTACCTGATCGACCTCAATGCGACCCAGGCGGCAATCCGCGCCGGGTACAGCAAGAAGACGGCCTACCAGATGGGCGCGGAGAACTTGAGGAAACCTCAGATAATGGCGGCAATCAAGGTCGCTCAAGGTAAGAGGGCGGAGAAAACTGAGGTTAGTGCCGCATGGGTACTGGAGAGCCTTGTGAATGTGGCCAATCGATGCATGGGCGAGGAGCATTACAACGCGGCAGCGGCCAGTCGAGCCCTGGAGCTTGTGGGCAAGCACCTCGGCATGTTCGTGGAGCGGAAACAGATCGATGTTCGCGACCTAAGCAAGCTCTCGGATGCAGAGCTTCAAGCCATTCTCGATGACGAGATAGATGCAGCCACAGCTTTAGCCAGACACTATGCAGGCGCCCCAACAGTTCACTGACACTCGTGAGGTTCGCGAGGAGAAGGTGTTGGTCAAGTTACTCTTAGGCCAGCGTCAGAAGCGCAAGAAGTATCGGCGCAAGCCGCCCCGCTTCTGGCGCGACTGTGTGAAGATCAAAACGAAGAAGGGTGAGGTCATTCCCTTCGTGATGAACCGTGCCCAGGTGGTTGTACACGAGGCCCTGGAGAAGCAGAAGCGCGAGACGGGTAGGGTCAGGGCACTGATACCTAAAGCGCGTCAGCTTGGCGTCTCAACCTATGTGGCGGCACGCTTCTATGCCAACACCACGCTCAATGAAGGCCGACGTACCTACATCCTGACGCACGAGGATCAAGCCACCCAGGAAATGTTCCAGATGGCCGGGCGCATTCACGCCGGTGTGCCGGATGGCATCAGGGCGGAGGCCTCGACCGACAACGCCAACGAGATGGACTTCGCCGCCATCAGCAGCGGCTATCGCATTGGCACAGCCAGGACGAAAGCTAAGGGGCGCGGAGGCACTGTCCAGAACTTTCATGGGTGTCTTGCTGAGGGTACTCTTGTCGTGGACCCACTCACAGCGCGGTTGAGGGAGATCGAGACCTATCGTGTTGGTGATTTGGTGAGAACGCATACTAATGAGACTGCGCCTATATCTCACATCTCCACAGGAATGAAGGAGTGTGTCACTCTGATGATGAAGGGGCTGACTAACTTCCCCCTTACCCTCACAAACAACCACCGCCTTTGGACGCGGACTGGCTGGGCGAAGGCTGGAGCTTTAGATGAGGGGGATGTGGTTGGCTTTCCTGTGCGCGAGATCCATCACGATATTACCCACCTCCCCTTTAGAGTTGAGGGAGGATATCGCCCGCAAGGAGGAGGCAGTCAGCCCTCTGGCCCAGCCGCCGTCGAAACAGACCATAACCTTGGTCGAGTGGTGGGGCTGTATCTAGCTGAGGGGTCAATCAAAAGACAACAGACGGGACAGAGGAGGCCGGCGAGTGTAGATTTTGGAGTCCATGAGGATGAAGTCGAAAGAACCATTGAGTGGCTTCAGGCATTGGGGGATTGCTGCACCTCAATAAAAGCTCGTCAAGCCAAGGACACAAAAACCGTCCATGTGGTGTCTCGTGGTAGATCGTTCGCAGAGTTTATAGAAGGTTTGGTTGGTTCAACGGATGCAAAAAGGTTACCGGAGTATTGGTGGTTGATGGGTAAGGAGTTTGTGAGGGGTATGGTTCATGGCTATCTATCTGGTGATGGTCATTTCGCTGCCAAAAGAGATCGTCGCATCTCAGCCACATCAATACGGGAAGCTATTTCTATTGGGATGCGTGATGCTATAGCTTCCCTTGGTTATGGTTGGGCAGCTATAGCATACAAACCCCCAGGCATCAGGTATGGGCGAGAGGAGCGGCCCGCATACATTCTTCGTCTCACAGGGGAGGGTGTGGAGCGATTAAGCCAAGAGTGTGGAAAGCCTTATGTTAAGCGCCAGCGCCCAGACAGGGGCAACTACGGTACGATTAGGGTGGAAGATGGATACGCATGGATGCCCATCGTGTCGAAGGTTGTTGCCGGCATGAAACGCATCTTCGACTTTGAGGTTAGTCACAAGGACCACTCCTTCTGCCTCCTCCAGGGTGCCAGCCACAACTCCGAGATGGCCTACTGGGCCAATGCCGGCGACCACATGGCTGGCGTGATGCAGTCGATCCCCGAGGAGGACGGCACCGAGGTCATCTTCGAGAGTACGGGGGCCGGCATCGGCAACCTCTTCTACGACCTCTGCATCGAGGCCATGGAGGGGAACGGCGACTTCATCCTGATCTTCCTGCCGTGGCATCTCGATGACGACTACCGGCGCACGCCTCCCGAGGACTGGGTGCCGGCGAGCGAGTGGCTCGACTACGGTGCAATGCATGACCTCGACCCCGACCAACTCTACTGGGCTTGGAACAAGAACATCGTCTTGGCCAAATCGTGTGGCGGCTCGACCGAGGAGCCCTCGTGGCTGTTCCGTCAGGAGTACCCGGCGACCCTCGATGAGGCCTTCCAGCTTGTCACCGACGACAGCTTCATCCGACCCGAGATCGTGCTGGCGGCGAGGAAGGCGAGCTTCCCGGCAGCCAACGAGATCATGCCGGTGATCCTCGGGGTCGACGTGGCTCACGGTGGCAACGACAAGACACGCATCCTCGACCGCCATGGCAGGCGCCTGGGCAGTCTCGTCAACGAGACCTGGGATGAGAGCGATGAGATGGTGATGGCCGGCATGTTGGCCCAGAAGATCGATGAACTCACCGACATGGGGCGGGGGCCGAAGGCGGTCAACATCGACACCACGGGTGGTTACGGTGCCGGCCTCGCTGATCGCCTGCTGGAGCGCGGCTACAAGATGGTCAACAAGATCAACTTCGGTCGCAGGGCCAACAACGTTGATAAGCACGCCAACATGCGGGCGCAGATGTGGGACGACCTCAGGGCGTGGCTGGAGGACGGGGCCGACATCCCCGACGATGAAAAGATCCAGATGCACTTCTGTGCCCCGAAGTCGAAGCCCGACAGTGGTGGCAGGCTGCTGCTGGAGGCCAAGGAGAAGATCAAGAAGCGCCTCAAATTTTCACCGGATGCCGGGGACGCTGCTGGACTGACCTTCGCAGTTGCTGTATACGCAGAGCCTAAGAAGATGGATCGATATGAGAGGGCAGCAGCGAAGAGTAAAAGGGGCTCTTCCTGGGCTGCCTAGACGGATGAGTGATGACCGAGATGATCCAGAAGGTGGCCACCGCAGACCTTGTGGTAGCGTTCCCAGGTGGAAAGGGCACTGCCATGATGGTGAGGGTTGCGGAGAAAACTGGTGGGAAAGTACAGAGGGTGACAGAAGGCTTGTAACCAGCTACACTTCCCGCCTCCAGCCAGGAGAACGGCATGGGCTTACTCTGCAAGGTGCTTGGTCACAAGTTCGAGGCGCTCCCCCTCTCGGGAGGTGTCGTTCGTTGTGTGCGCTGTCAGACCAAGAGCCTCTCGATCACGGAGCAGATGAAAAAGATAGCGCAGGGTGAGATTGAGTACGCCTCACGGGTCAGTGCCGTCACCTCACCCCTCGAAGGTGTTTCCGAGGAGGAGTTCACAAAGGCCCGGCGTGAGGCCCATGAGGAGGGTAAGGCACCCCCACCGCTGGGGGTGAGCATGCTGGGCCTTATCGGGGAAGACGGGAAACAACTCCCAGGAATGACGTGGCCTCCAGGCTCTCTCCCTCGTGCTGGTGAGGGCGACTTATTTGCAGTGCGCATTATTAGGGTTCGCGCCCTCCTCGCAGATCGCAACACCACCATCTCCAAGCTCCGCTCCAAAAACGAGCGCCTCTGGCGCCGGCAGCGCCGGCTGCATAAGGAGATCAAGGAGCTTCACGAGATGATCGATGCGGTCCCCCATGAGGTGAGGATGGCGTGTCTTAAGGCGACAGTCGAGGATGTAGCAAAGGTCGAGGGTATGATGTCTTGGCCATGGCTCGTCCCGGATGACGACGACGTGGTGAAGGACCAGACCCTTGTTGGAGGCACAGCCTGATGCCCCTTGCTGACGACGAACTTATCAATCAAATTACCCGCAACCGCAAGCGAGCCGAGAGCCATTCAGGTGACTGGCGCAGCGAGGCCAGGATGGCTTTTGACATGGTTGCCGGCGAACAGTGGGATGACAAGGACAAGGCCCTCCTAACAGAGCAGCTTCGACCCGTGATCACGTTCAACCGCATCGGCCCCGTGGTTGATGTCGTTGCTGGCATGGAAGTCGGCAATCGACAAGAGGTCCGATACTATCCCCGCGAGGAGGGTGATGCTGCCGTCAACGAGTTGTTCACAGGCGCAGCGAGTTGGGTTCGAGACCTTTGTGATGCCGAGGATGAGGAGAGTGACGCCTTCCTTGATTGTGTCACATGCGGCATGGGGTGGACCGAGACCCATCTGGAGTATGACGTTGACCCTGAAGGCAGGATCAACATAGATCGAACTGATCCCCTTGAGATGTGGTGGGACGCCACGGCGAAGCGCAACAACCTTGGGGATGCCCGATGGCTGCAGCGGGTCAAGAAGTTCTCGATCAACGGCTTCGAGGCACGCTGGCCCAACAAGCTAGAGATGGTTGGGAACAGAGCCCTGTGGAAGGACAAGGAGGTGCTACCCGACACCCACGATGCCAGTGAGGCCTGGAAATACGAGACTGACCAGGGCGACAAGATCAATCGAGATGACCCCAGCATCTGGGTGGTCGAGCAGCAGTGGTTCGAACTAGAGACAATCTACAAAGTGGCTGACCCCGAGAGCCAAAAAATCGTCACCTTCAAGCACGCTGAGTTCTCGAAGGTCAAGGACCAACTCGATGCCCTTGGCGTGAAGTATGTCAAGACCAAGAGCCGGGTCTACTATCGAGCCTACGCTGCCGGCAAGACCATTCTCGAAAACAAGAAGTCATCCTCGCAGACAGGCTTCACCTATCGCGCCATCACAGGCAAGCGAGATAGGAACAAAAACACTTGGTACGGCCTCGTTCGAGGCATGACGGACCCACAGAAGTGGGCCAATAAATTTTTTAGCCAGATCCTCCACATCATCAATGCCAACTCCAAGGGTGGCATCATCGCGGAGGAGGACGCCTTCGCAGATCCTCGCAAGGCGGAGGCGGAGTGGGCCAAGCCCGATGCCGTCACGCTGGTCAAGCCCAACAGCCTGGACAAGGTCCGTGACAAGGCCATGGCCCAATTCCCTGCCGGCATTGACCGCATGATGGAGTTTGCCATCCAGTCGATCCGTGACACTGGCGGCGTCAATCTTGAGATCCTCGGTATGGCTGACCGCAACCAGCCGGGTGTGTTGGAACACCAGAGGAAGAAGGCCGGTTACAATATTTTGGCTCGCGTCTTTGACAGCCTTCGAAGATATCGCAAAGAACAGGGCCGGACGTTGCTGGAGTTCATCCAGGAACATCTCACTGATGGCCGCTTGATCCGCATCGACAGCGAGCTTGGCCCCCAGTACGTCAAGCTGACGCGTAACAAGGCAGTGGTGACCTACGACGTGGTCGTGGACGAGGCTGCCTCCAGTCCCAACCAGAAGGAGGAGGTCTTCGCCGTCCTGACGCAACTCATGCCCTTCCTCACCCAGATTGGCATCACGCCACCCATCGACACCATCGACTATCTGCCACTGCCGGCGACGTTGTTGGCCAAGTGGAAGAAAGAGATGGCTGAGAACAAAGAAAATCCCGAGATGCAGCGCATGCAGCAAGAGATGCAGCAGATGCAGCAGATGTTGGCCAAGGCCGAGATCGAGAAGGACTTCGCCAAGGCGGAACTCGACAAGGCCAAGGTTGCCCTCACCCAGGCACAGACGCAGACGGAGTTGGCCAAGACGGACCTCGACGCCACCAAACTGGGCATCGAGGCCAACAAGCTCGAAGTCTCGATGGCGCAGCACGACGACCACATGGGCAAGGCTCGCGAGGACCACGGCGACCGTATGGGCCTTGACCTCCTTAGGCACGACGACGGCATAGCTGACCGGGCCGAGGAGCGAATGGTTGCTGGTGCCAGGGAAGTGGCCAAGACAGAAATCGAGGAGATGAAGATCGAGGCCTCTCGTCCTCAGGAGGGGGTGGGTTACGAGACCGGGCCGAGGTTCTAGACTATGGCCCTCAACACCATGCTCAACACGAACACCAACGTCCCCTCGTGGGCGGGGGACGCTCTTGGTGTGGGTGCGACAACCCAGCCCGTCTGGGCAACTGACTCTGGTTGGCCACAGAGCAACCGTCTCCGAGAGGGCAGCAAGAAGAGCCCCTCACAGACGCTGAAAGAGGCTTATGCGTCCACCCGCCTGGGAGAGATCTACAAAGCTCCCAGCACCACACTCGCTCCCATAGTGTCGGCCCCACCCTCCCCCGCGCCGGCACCAGTGGCCACCCCAGCCTCGTGGTTGCCCCCGGTAGGGGCCAGTGGGGCTGGGGGAGGGAGCATGCCTATGGGAGGCAGCACGGTCACGACAGGGGGTGGTGGGGGCGGCATTGACGCCGGCAGCATGCTCAGCGGCCTCGGGAGCTTGGCCTCTGGTGGCCCCGGGAGCTTGGCCTCTGGTGGCTCCGACATACTAGAGCAAATCTCAGACTGGTTCAGCCCCAAATTTGGCCTAGGCTCAAGCACAATGAATGCAGGGGGAGCAACATTTGCTGAAGCCGCTGGCGCTCTAGGAATGACACCTTCTGCACTAGCTGCCATGGGTCCAGAAGGTATGGCCTTAGCGCAAGGTGTAGGTATCCCAGGTACGGCCGGAAACGCAGCATCAGTCTTTGGTGCTGGGGGTGGTAGTTTGGGTAGCGGAGCTGCCTATCCTACCGACACCCTTGCCGGCGACTATGGTCAGAACACGACTTTTGGTGGGTCTGGCGGTGATGACATCCTCGGTGGTGTCGGGGACTACTTCAGCCCCTCGGCTGGGTCGCAGACTTTGGCAGATTATGCTGCTTCTCAGGGGCTTGCTTCGACAGCGGCGGCGCCCTGGATTGGGGCGCCGCTTCCCGCTAGCAGCAATACAATCGGCACGATGCTGGCTGGGTGGGGCGGGTTGAGTGCCCCAGGCACTGCCTCCTTGGTGGCTGCTGGCATGCCCAGCCTTCCTGCTGGCATGCTCGCCGGCCTCGCCAGCCCCGCCGCCTGGGCCGCACTCCCCATCACACTGGGTATCCAATCACTCCTCACCCGAGGCGACACCAAGGAGGAGGAAGCGGCCAAGGCAAAATGGATTGCCCGCGTCGAGAAGAACCTCAGCGACATCCGCCACGGTCGCATCGACAGCGCCTCGGGCTTGGCCAACATCACCATGGGCCGGCGCAACGAAAGCAACCGTCACCTCCTCGAACGCACGGCCGCCGGCAGCCATGATGTCTCCCCGCTTGGGGCCGACAAGCTCCGTGCGAACCAAGCCTGGGGCGGACTGAAAGACGTTGCCCTACTCGACAGCTATCAGGCGGAGGGTCACTTCGATGACCCGTCTCAGATCGCGGAACTCGACAGGTGGCGGAAGAAGCTGCTGGCTGATGCCGGCATCGCTGACCGGGCTGAATACGACAAGCTCTTCGCTGATTGGAAGAAGCTCCAGCAGCAGGGGGCCACGCAGGGCGGGGAGGGGGCAGACTATTGGCGGCAGCAGACAGCCACTGCCTACCTTAACAACCCTGAGACGCGCCGCCTCATCGATCTCTTTGGGGGCAATGAGTTCCGCGATAACTTGGGCCTGGAGCGGATGAATATAATGAATAACCCCGGCGATGGTGGGGGGCCACCGCCCAGCATCCCCATCACCCAGGTGCCGCTGGACTACCGCGACAACGAGTTCATCAACCCCAACTACCAGCCGCCTCGACCCGACCTCATGGAGGGTATCGAGCAGTTGCCTGACGGGCGCTACTGGCGCTCAGAAGGGCCAGGAGACATTCCGTCCAGCGGTAACATGGTGCCTGCCTCTGAGTTTGCTTCGTTGCAGCAGCAGATGGCTGCTCCTGTGCCCACCACTGACCACCGCTCCGCCGGGTTGGAGCGTCTCCTCGCCGAGCGGAAAGTTGCCCCGGCAGGCCAACCTGCCAACCTGGAGGGTCTGAAGCAACTCCCTGGCGGCGGTGGTTGGTGGCGACCCGAGGGGCCAAACGACATTCCGTCCAGCGGCAACACCATCGACCCGGCTTCGTATGGCGGGGGCGCGCCTTCGGAGATATGGCGGGGGTTGCCACCACCCACAACCGCGTTGTCCGATCTCTCGGGCGCATCGGGTCCATTGACGAACGCCCAGATCCAGTCGAAGGTATCCGCAGGCGCTAACCCGGCTGGCCTTATGGGCTGGGCAACTGACGGATCATTCGGCACGCCGCCTGACCCTTCGGCTTCCATGCTCAACCTCCAGAGCTTTACGGACATCCCAGGCATGGCTGGCCGCTCCTCGGGAGATCTCATTGGCATCAACCCCGGCTTCACTGATCCAGCGGTCCAACAGGCCTATACTGGGTTCACCGGAAACGTGCCGGGTGCCGGTCGCACCCTCCTCGATCTCTTCAACGCCAACCCCACGGCTTACTCTCGCTTCCAGCAGGCGCTGGCCTAGAAAATGGTTTACCCTGATCACATTTTACGGCAAAACCCCACAATGACAGGCATGCCGGCAGAAATGCTGCTCTCGCCCGTCTACCCAGGAGAGGCGCCCATGCAGGCGCCGCCGGGAGCGGTTTCATCCCCCGCTCCGCTGCCTAGTGCAGCCGCCGCCCCTTCAGCCGCATCACCTGATGGGCCGGGCGCCTCTCCGCCTCAGCTCAATCAAGCCGGCTTCGACAAGATGTTCGGGCCGAAGCCTCAAGGGCTTCAGCCCAATCCCACCGTGGAGAAGGTGAAGGCGCAGGTGGCGGAGCAGTCGGAGAAGATCAAAGGTCGCCGCGATGCGCTCAAGACCGGGGGCTTCCGCATGCCTCACACCCCGACGATGGCGGAGCAGGCGCGGCAGGCCATAGCGGCCCAGCCGCCGCCCTCGCGCACGGACCTGGGCTACCCCGCCGCCGAGGTCGAGGCTGCCGCTGCCCAGGCTCGTCAGGCTGCCGGCATCACGCCTGCGATGATGGCGCAGCCGGTCAATCCGCTGGCGTCAGTGCCTTCGCCAGACGCCCTCATCGAGAGGCAGATGGAAGGCATGCAGCCGGGCCAGTCCATGTTCTTCAATCAGCATGGGCAGCAGTACGCCCCCAACGCGACATCGGTGACGGCGGGCGGGCCGTCCTGGCGTGCCGAGAACCCCTGGTACGATCCCAAGTTCGACTACCTGCCCTTCCTCGGCATGTACGGCGTTACGCGAGACCTGATGGAGAAGGTCGAGGCCGGCCAGCCAGCCGCCGTCGAGAAGTTCGTCATGGCGGCGTCCCTGGCTGGTTTGCCATCGCTGTTCCGAGGCCTCGCGCCCGGCAAGCTGGGGTCGGCTTTGAAGACTGCCGGCGCCCTCCCCTCGACCTCACCAGCTCCTTACGGCACGAAGTACGCTAAGGCCCTGGAGAGGCTCGCTGACGATTTCGTCAAAGATGAACGCGGCACGCTCGCTGGCTCTAAGGCGGTTGGCGCCAATCTGCCGGCGATGCAGCGGGCGAGGGGCGCTCTTGCTGAAGGCACTGATCCCAAGAAGGTGGTCAAGCAGACGGGCTGGCACGAGGCCCCCGGCGGTCGCATGGCCTTCGAGATCAGCGACAAGAACGCCAAGCTGAAGCCGTGGCCTGCGGACATTGGCAACAGGAGGCAGGCGAGGCGGCGCGTGAAGCTGAGTGAATTATTGGATCACGAGGAGCTTTACGAACTCTACCCTGAACTCAAGGACATCGAGGTGGTCAGCCTTGGTAGGTCTGCCCTCGGTGGTGTGATCCTTCCCAATGCGAAGACCAACTGGAAGCCCCTAGTCTTCGTGAACGCTATGGACCTTGTCTCGAGGCCCAAACGGGTCAGGACGACGCTGCTGCACGAGATCCAACACCTCATCCAGGGTATAGAGGGTTGGCCCAGGGGGACAAGCACCTCGATCCAGGCCGACAAGTTCCGCGAGGCCATTGAGAGTGCTGATGATGCCGTGAGGGCGGGGGCTGAGGCGGAGTTGTCGGCACAGGTTCGAGCGATAGAGAATGCGAACGGCTTTCGATTTCGCGAGCTATCCGTGGATCAACAAGGGCGTGTCATTGATATGGCGGTGAATAACGTCGTCATCGACCGATACAACTTGAGTGCCGGCGAGGCGATGGCGAGAGCCGTAGAGTTGAGGTCGAACCAAGCGCCCGCCACCCAGGCCAAGAAGCCCTTCTGGGAGGCCTACCGGAGCGAAGGCAAGCCTGTCGATCAGAAGGAGTTGATCGTTGAGTGGGATGTACCCGGCGAACTCCCCTCGGGTGAGATGCGACCGTGGCGGATGTCGTTGCCGGCGATGCTCAAGGAAGAGCCCGCCTCCATGGTCCCAGGCCCAGCCCGGTCATTGATGACGGCGCCCGTTCTTGTTGAGAGGAAATACGCAGCCGACCTCCGGGCCGCTGCCGGTGTCGAGAGCCTCCCCACCCACATGGCCTCAACCTTAGCGAAGCCCGTGACCTCGATGGTGCCGGATGGGCCTGTGAGGGCAGCCTCGATGACGGACCCACCCATGCCTGAGCTTGGGGCGCGGTATCCTGAGGTCGGGCCGGCGGTTGAGCGAACCAACGCAGGCGGTGGCAAATACCTGGGCAAGGGTTACTCTGATGAAGAGGAGGCCCTCAAGAAGATAATGCCTGACATTCAGGACAGCATCGATGCTGGTGACTACAGGCCCTACTTTGACATATCGAAGCGGGCCGATGTTGACCCGAAGAGGTATCCCCTCGAAGGGGACACGCTGAAGTCTAGGCCGGCGAAGGACGCCACCATCGCCAAGCACATGCCCAAGGCTCGCAACCCTGAGGCCAGGAAGCGCATTCTGGCAGCCTTCGAGCGTGGCAAGCAATTGCCGGGCGCTGCTGACTGGTACTTTATGGCCCAGCTTGAGAAGGAGTTCATCAAAGAGCTTGGCGCCAAGGCTGGCCGGGAGGCCTTCAGGAAGAAGTTCTCCGTGGCCATGGCGGCGACCACTGGCGGCGCTGATCCGAGGGCCAACTTTCGCATGGCTATGTATGGGAACTGGCTTGATGAGAGGGGCCTTCCCTATCCCCAGGCGACCCATGAGATACCGTACCCGGCAGGAGGCAAGACGGTTGTCGGGAATTACAAGCAGCATCGGAAGGCCATGGAGGAAATGGGTTTCAGTTGGGACAAGAACTCGAAGCGGTTCAATTTCCAGGGCGCCTTCGAGGGCCACCGTAAGGTTACCATTGATGAGCAAATTGGGACGGAACTGTTCGGCCTTAAGGGCGCACCTTCAGAGACGCATACCTATGGCCTCTTTGAGGAGGTTCTGAGGGAGATGGCTGCTGAGGCCGGTGTCGATCCGCGCTATTTCCAAGAGATCATCTGGGCTGGTGCTAAGGCCCTGAAGGATGAGCGAAAGGGCAAGGTCGTTTCCTCAGGCAAGCCCATGATCCAGTTCGTCAACGAGGCCATCGAGCGCACACGTCGCGTCACCGGCCTCGACGCCAAGACCATCGTCCGCGATGGCATCATCAAGAGCAAGATACCCATCTACGGCCTCGCCGGCATCGTCGCCGGGAAGGCTGCCTCGGATCAGATGGGCGGGGATGAGGGGCCGCTCTGATGCCCATGGAAGAAGGCCCCCTCATATCTGAATACCTCAGGGCACAGCACCCTGACCTTCAGCTACGCCTAAGCAAGGCCCTCCAGAACACGGCACAGCGCGGCGAGGAGCGCAGGGCAAAGACCTACCTCGGCTTCGGCCAGCCCAGCCTCGCAGCCATGGCAGCCGAGGCCGGTGCCGGCGGCGTTGTGGCTGGTACGGCTGGTGGCGCTGGCCTTGAGTTCCTCCCCGGCGCAGGCATCAACGACTACATTCAGAGGGGCCACAAATTCTGGGGTGAGGGCGCTGATGCCGCTGCGGCTGGCGATTATGGCAAGATGTCGAGCGACTGGCTCCAGGGCCTCATGTCTGCCGGCGACGCCACCCTCGACGTGGCACCCCTCGCCATGGGTATGGCCGCACCCCTTGGCTACGCAGCCGTTGCCGGCGCGAGGCGCATCCCCAAAATGCTGCGTGGATTTGGCGACATGATGGCCGACACCTCAGGCTCCCTGAAGGGGACCGGCCCCGACGCCCCCAGGCGGTCGATGCTCGATGAGTACGGCATCAACATCGATACGCCCGAGACCTATCGCCCCGCCTCCTACTCCCCCGCCGAGGTCTCTGTGGCCGAGATGCAGGGCAAGTACGAGGAGGGCAACTTCGATATGACGCCGCCAGCCGTCCTCAAGCGCCTCAAGAACGCTGCCGGCGCGGAGCTGAAAGCTGCCGGCTACGATGACACCAGAATGCTCGAAGCCCTCCAGGGCCTCATCCCAGAGGGCAGCAACAGCAAGCACATCAACCCCCTCAAGCTCGAAGACTTCATGGCGCAGAACATCTACGCGCCGTCACTGACGCGGGTCGAGGACGCCTCGATGACGAGCGGTGTAGGCCTTGAGGATGAAGCTGGTGATTATGAGCGGGTGTTCTGGGAGGCCAGTGATGAGCCGTGGGATGCTCGTGCGGCTCCGATGGGCTTGATGAATATGTCTGACGGTCAGGTCCGCGAGGTCGTATTCGATGCCTCGGAGTATTCCGAGATGACTGATGACATCGACACCACCGGCAACATGATACACACGCGGGTTATTCAGACCATCGGCGACTTCAGCGACCCCGCCCATAACAAGGCCATTGCCGACGCCTTCGAGGCTGAGGCTGGGGTCACATCTGACCACCGTCAGGTCTCGATGATCTTCGGCCAGGACGTGGAGGCGGGCGCCATAGCCAGCCCCTTTGTCAGCCGTAGCGTTGACGGTCAGCCGGTCGATACATCCATGCTCCCTGAGGTGGACGCGGCCAGCCCCGTCAAGCAGATTGGTGCTGGCCCTGAGAACCAGTACACGCCCCTGATGCTCGCCCAGGTCAAGCCATCGGGTAGGCATGAGGCCGTCACCGCCTTTCGTGAAAACCCAAGCCAGGAGACGTTGCACGCCATGGAGCAGGCCTTCGGGTCGGAGAACTTCGACAGGCTCATCGAGCCTCACTCGACCTACAATACCTACGACACTGAGGGGAACCACGTTAATGAGTATGAGGGCGTTGACGAGGCCACTGGTGCCAGCAACCGCAGCCGGGCGCTCGATGAGGCCCAGGATGTTCTCTCGGACAACATGCCGGCGGAACGGGTAACGGGCGAGATTGCAGGCGAGGGCGACGCTCCCCTCCCCCCAGGCGTAGGCACCGATGTCCACTGGAAGACCTACGCCCTCAAGGGAGGCGAACGCTACACGGAACTCAAGTTCCAGCTAGAGCCGGGGGCACCGCACGCGGGGAGGCGGACCTTCATCGAAGAGCCTGACATGACGGGCTGGAAGTTCAAGCCGACAGGAGATGGTCGGGTAGTGGCCTTCACACCACAAGGTCCGAATGCTGGTCTCTTTGAGACCATGGAGCAGGCCCAGGCCCAGGCCAGGGCGGTTCAGTTTGAGTTCCAGAACCGTCACACCAAGCCCGGCACCTTCCGCTCCCCCCACTCCTACCCCACCAACACCACCTACACCATGAGGGGAGCAGAACACATCGATGAGCATGGCAACAAGGTCTGGAACATCGATGAGATACAGAATGACTGGGTGGCGAAGGGGGAGGATGAGGGGTTTGTTAATCCGGCCAGGGATGCCGCGCTGGTAAGGGTTGAAGACAGACTGGGTGCGCTGAAAGTTGAGTACAGAAACCACAAGGATAGACTGTGGAAGGAGGTCACCGGCTTCAAGCAAACGGAAGCCAGGGGGCTCGGAAGAGGGGAGGGCGTCCCCTACGGTAAAATGGATGCCGCCGAGGAAAAGGTAATGGATTTGATGGAGACTGATCCTGCCTTCAATAAGGTTCTGGAAGAGCGGGCGAGCCTCATTGCGGCAAAGCTGGAGTTGAAGGATCAGGGTGGCACCGTCCCCCGCCCACCCAACATAGAGAACTGGCACAAGCAAGCCATGCAGCAAACCATCCGCTGGGCCACAGAGAACGGCTACGACCGGGTCACATGGACAACGGGCAAGCAGCAGATCGACCGATACGATGCGACCCTTCGGCAGAATGTGGATGAGATCACATGGCGGACGGACCCGGCTTCGTATGGCGGCGCAGTCGGACCACGGATAGTAGTTCACGCCAACAAGGAAGGGCGCCAAGCTTACGCCGGTCTCTTCGACGTGGACGGCATGTCTCAGGATGAGTTTATTCTTACTCAAGGCGGCGAGCGCAAGAAGCATCACCTCTCGAAGCTCATCGGCAAAGAGCAGGCCGACCAGATACTCACGGGCGGCAGTGGCACCATCTCGGGCGACGATCTCACCGTGGGCGGTCGAGGTATGATCGCCTTCTACGATGACAAGATGGTCAACACCATGCGGAAGCTTGCCAAGCAATTCGGCGGGACCGTGGGCAAGACCAAGATAGACACCGGCCCCGATGGCATGCAGGAGGTCTGGACTATGGACCTCACACCGAAGATGAAGGAGAAGTCGGCCATGGGCTGGGCACGCTACGCTGTCCCACTCGCGGCCACTGCCGGCGCCGCAGCCGCGACCCAGCGAGAAGACCGCCCCGGCATCTAGCCTTGACCCCAGCGCGCAGGGATGCTACGAAAAGGTAGAGTGACATACGTCCTCCCAGACGTATTGCCTCCCTGTTGAACTACCCCTGCCTCGCGGCGGGGGTTTTTTTTGGAGAAGAGAGATGGCGAAGAAGCCTACCGAGAACCAAGAGCCGGCTGCCCCAAGCATCATCGATGAGCTTGCGCCCGTCGATGAGGAAACACAGAAGTATTTCGATGCCGGCGGTGAGGTGGACGAGGACGTTCTCGCCCAGGCCACCCAAGGCGAAGCACCAGAGGTGCCGGCGGAAGAGCCCACCGCTGAGGAGCCTGAGCTTCCCGCAGAAGAGCCCCCTTCAGAGCCGGCAGCGGAAGCCGAGGAAGAGCCTGCGGCTGCTGAGGCCGAAGCTGAAGCCGAGGAACCCACCGATGCGCCGAAACGTCAGGTGCCTCTGGCGGAGCTTCTGGAAGAGCGCAAGGCTCGACAAGAGGCCCAGAAGGACGCCCAGGATGTCAAGGAGCGCATGGCTCGAATGGAGGGCTCGTTCGCCACCATTATGGACGGTCTCAAGCCTCAGGCAGACCCCGAGGTGCCCGAGGTCGAGCCGGAACCCGACTACGAGGAAGACCCGGCGCAGTGGCTTCGATGGAGCCAGGAGCAGACGGCTGCCAAGGTCGATGCCCTGACAACGAAACAGTGGGAGGGTGAGCAGCGTGGCGCCCAGGCCGGGCAGCAGCAGGAGTTCTACAACGCCATCCAGAACGCGGAGCAGACCTACACCATCGAGCATCCCGACTACCCCCAGGCCCTGGCCCACATCCAGAGCTTCCGCATGGGTCAGTTCATGGCCATGGGGATGCCTCAGGAACAGGCCCAGCAGGCGCTCCTCGGGGACACGCTCTTCACCGCCGACAATGCCTTTCGTGCTGGCAAAAACCCCGCCGGTGTGATGTACGAAATGGCCAAGATGGTTGGCTATGTTCCAGGTGGTGCCCCACCGGCAGAACAGATGCCGGAACCTGCTGCGGCTGTCGAGGAGTCGGCAGCAGAGACCGCCGAGACCCAGGTCGAGCGTCTTCAGAAGGGTGCCGAGGCATCATCGGCCATGGCTGGGGGTGGCGGCGCCGAGGTTGACAACGTCACCCTGGAGAGCCTTTCCATGCTCGAAGGAGAGGAGTTCGATCAAGCATGGGAGAGGGCGAGGAAGCAGGGGTTGTTGGGCTAGTCGGCGTAGACCACCCGCCACTCACGGATGGCGGTCGACTTTGTACATGGTCATCTCCTAGATGTATTTGGTGGTGAAAGAAACGTAGCCGTTCCCCTCCATGATCTCGTGGCACTGGCGTGTGGTGTCTTCGTTGCGGAGATCGAAGTCTCCGTTGACGTGGCAAAGGCCCCAGGCCTCGATGAGCTTGAAGACGGCCCCGCCCAGCGACTGCTGGAGGGTCCGATGGTCGCGCATCACGACGGCGACGAACTCATCGGCGTTGAAATCCATCCGGTTGACGGCGTTCAACAGGTCGGTCGCGGCTTGTTCTGAGTGGGTCAGGTCGGGCATCTCACACCGCCCTGTAGGTGCGCCGAGAGACGCGGTTGACTTTGTCCTTCTCGATCAACCGCTTCAGGGCCAACTTGGTCACATTCTTGTGCAGGTTGGCAGTCGCGGAAATGATCCCCAGGCGACCGGACTTCGCCGGCAAGCACGTCAGGGCATCGAGGGTCAGTTTGTCGGTCACGTTCTGGACCGCCTCACGCTGGGCCACAGAGGACGTGCCGGTCTTCTTCCAGCGGCTCTGGACCTTCCGGTCACGGGGCACCGGCTCACCCCTCGGGATGTAGTCGGGGCTGGTGCGTTTCAGGAACGAGGGGATCTCGCTCGCTTCGAGGTCATCGGTGTGCATTACAGGTTCCTCAGGAATTTGCGGGCATAGGCCACGGTGGCGAAGCCCTTGACGTGGGAAAATTTGATGCCGAGTTTGGCGGCTGTCGAGCCAGGGGACGGCGCGAACTGGTGCCCCGGCAGACTGAGCATCCAGCCTTGGGGCGTCTTCCGCATGGCTCCGACGCGCCTGCCGGCGTCATCGAGGACGTTGTAGGCGCGGGCGCTGCGGGCGCCGGGGCGGATGGGGTCCAGGGCGAAGGTCATGCGACTAGCTCCTCTTCGATGTCCCAGGCGCCTTCGCGGCTCTCGATGCCGGCGACCTGAAAGGTGCGGCCCTGGAGCTTCACGGTGCCAACCAGCAGGGCGCCCATCTCATCGGCCTCGACGTTGGAGATGGTCCGCTTGGCCCACTCCCCTTTGATCCGCAGGCCCAGGCGATGCTGGAGGGTGCAGTTGATGTCGATGGTCTGGTTGGCGATGGTGGTCATGTTGGCCTCTCTACTTGATCAAGGCGTTGCGGGCGGTGGCGCTTTTCTCGGCAGCGGCCAGGGCCTCTTCACGGGTGGTGAAGGTGGCGCGGTGCCGGCGGTCGGCTGAGAGGCCTACCTTGTGGCGCTGCTTGGTGGTGACGCCGTTGACGGTCTTGGCATCGACCAGAATGGCGATGAACCCGAAGTGGCCGGCGCTCTCGGTGGAGGCTGAAAAAGTGCGGATCATAACGGTCTCCTGAAGGGGCTGCGCTGTCTCTGTCTAGTATGTAGCAACGATGCGACACCTTTTCAAGTGCCGCATCGCTCTTTTTTTACGCTGCCAGTGCTTTTTCTTCCTGAAGCCCGTCGAGGTAGTCAGCAGCCGATCCTTCGGTGGGGCGAAACATCTTGCCGGGCATTCTCATTTTGAGGGTGCAAAGTCAGGGTCGCGCAAGAAGACGCGAACGGCGGCGAGGGTCTTGAAGCCTTTGACAGGGGCGTTGGTGATGCCGGCCCAGTCGGCCATGGAGCCTTTGGTGGGGATGAATTGCTTCTGCATTATCGCCAGCACCCAAGAGGTGCGGCGCTTCCTCACCACGCCCACTCGCTCGCCGGCATTGTTGAGGACGCTGTAGCACCAAGAGCGGCGACCTCGGAGGGTCTGCTTGCTAATGGCGTTCTCCAGGGTGTAGCTCACACTCCCCTCCTCTTCTGAAGCTCGACCACATACGCATCCCACTCAGCATAGAGCTTGCGCTGGTACGGATGCTCTGCCGGCTCATCTCTCCAGAGCGGCAGGGTCTCGCGGATGTCATCGAGGGCGAAGATCAGGGAGTGCGTGTCCATGGTCTTCGCCTTCTCCTCGTAAGTGGCCAGGAGGGAGGTCATGCGTCCATCCTCTCGACCTCGGCATTCGGGAAGCGCCTCTCGACGGCCTTCACGATGTTCTCGTAAGGGCGGGCGCTGCGGCTTCTGCCGGCACCACTGGGAAGCTGGCTGATGAACAGGCAGCCATCGTGGATGGGGTAATAGACGATCCCGCCGATGGTCATTCCGTTGATGCTGACCTTGGCGAGGGTGGTGGGCTTACGGTCGGTCATGATGGTCTCCAAAAGGGGTGGGCGCTGTCTCTGTCTAAGATGTAGCATCGATGCTACAGCTTTTCAAGGGGCAGCACCCACTTTTTTTATGCGGCCTTTTCGAGCGTCTCTTGCAGCCCGTCGAGGTAGTCAGCAGCCTTCTGGGCAGCAGCAGCGGCGCGGAAGATGGCCTTCTTGTCGCCCTTCAGGACTTCGAGCCAGGAGGCGAGGTAGGAGGCGTGGTCCTCGCGGGGCTCGATCTCGATGCCCAGCGTGGCGGAGAGGAAGGAAGCGGTGATCTCAGCCACCAACTCCTCCTTGGCGTAGTCAGGGTCACCCTTGGCAGCGCCGAAGAGCCGGTCGAGGCGTTTTTTGGCGCCGGTCCAGTGGGCCAACTCGTGCAGGGTGGTGCCGTAGTAGGAGACGGCATCCTCGAACTGATCGAACTCAGGGAGTTGGATCTCATCCGTCGAGGGGCGGTAGTAGGCCCGGTCGCCACCGTGTTGGATGACGGCCTGGGTGTTGGTGACATAGGCCTCGATGTCATCCAGGCGGGCGTCGCCGTTCTGGCTCTCGGCAGCCTCAGGATAGAAGCGTGCCGGCAGCCCCTCGATCTGCTCGACGTTGAAGACCGAGTAGAAGCGCAGCAGCGGGATCTGCTTGGCCTCTTCCTCGCCGGCATCGTTGGTCTCGGTGATGCGAAGCTGTTTGAAGAAGACGACCATCGAGCCCTTCTCGCCCTTCTTGACCTGACCGCCAAGCTTCTTGGCCTGATTGTAGGTCATCCAGGTCGGGGCGGAGCGGCCCTGGAGCCACAGCAGCAGGACGTTGATGCCGTTGTAGCGTTGGCCGTTGAAGCGGACTGGTAGTCCGCCGAAGCCGCTGACTGACCAGGGGCGCTGCCAGGGAGCCGCACCGGCTTCGAGGGAGGCGATAATCTGGTCGGTGACTTTCTGGTAGGCATCGATCTTGGGCATCACTGTCTCCGGGTTCGAGTGCGTGTCTGGTTGGTATGTAGCAACGATGCGACACGAGTTCAAGCTTTTTCTTTCATCTCCATGCGCTGGCGAAAGGTCTGGGCCTCCCAGTGGTCTTCGTGTTTCGTGCAGTAGCGCATCATCTTGACATCGAAGGCCGTCACAGCATCGTGCCGGCAAGGGCGGGCACGGTTGCCATTTGAGTTGGTGACTACGGCGCAGCAGCCGCCATGCTCTGCGCGAGCGCGACGGGCGGCGTAGAGGGCGAGGCCACGGCGCATCAGGCTACCCTCTCCACGATGGCGCCGCAGGTATAGCCACCGGCCATGTTCTTGGCATCGGCCTCGCTGTAGAAGATGATGGCCTTGCTGCGCTCTGGGGTCCAGCAGGCAACGCCGTGAAGGGCCAGAACGAATTTGGGGTTGATGGCGTTGCGGACGATGAATTTGGGATGCGTGGGGGCGGTCATGTCAGTCTCCTGTTTGAGGTGGTCCTACCCCTTAAGGCCCGTCCCTTGCGGGTACGGGCCTGTTGGGGCTGGGGTGCGGGGGTTAGAGGGTGGCGGCGAACTCTTTGGCGACGCGGAAGGCGGTGACCCAGGCGACGCTCATGTCGTTGATGTTGGTGTAGGTCACGTCGGTGCCCGTCTCGCGGTCGAAGCGCATATAGATGGGGCCGTTGGTGACTTCGATTTCGACGCCGTCATCGGAAGCTACTAGGCCGAAGTTTTTAAGGTTGGGGTTTATGAAGGTGGTCATGCGCTTGCTCCTGGGTGGGTGTTGCTGTCTGCTGTCTAAGATGTAGCAACGATGCTACAGCATTACAAGGGGTAAAATGGTTGACAGCGCAAAAAAAATGCCTCAAGCTCCAACCTCGCCCGCGTCGAGGGCGTAAAAATCGACGGTTCGTCTCGCTCACGTCATAGAGCGGTCTCGCCGACACCAGCGATATTGGTGTGCGATAGACCAATAGACGTGAGGAAATCAGTACCATGGCGACGACACAACATGGGGTTAACCACCCTCTTGCGGTCAAAGTCTGGTCAACGAAGTTGATGCGGGAGGCCCTGAAAGAGACCTTCGCATCACGCTTCATGGGTCGATCCAAGGACAGTCTCATCTACGTCAAGGACGAACTGACCAAGGGTCCAGGTGACCGCATCACATCCGGCCTCCGTGTCCAACTCTCTGGAGCCGGTATCGCGGGTGACGGAACCCTCGAAGGAAACGAGGAAGCTCTCGTCACCTACAACGACAACCTGTACATCGATCAGCTACGCCACGCCGTCCGAAGCGATGGACGCATGTCGGAGCAACGCATCCCTTTCAGCATCCGCGAGGAGAGCATGGATGGGCTGCGTGATTGGTGGGCAGACCGTATCGACACGGCGTTTTTCAATCAGATTGCCGGCAACACGGGTCAAGGCGACACTCGTTATACCGGCCTTCAGGCAGCCATCGCGGCCTCCACTGACACGGGCAACACCCGTATCATCTTCGGCCCCGGCGCTGCCACGACTGAGAACTCCCTGTCGGCCTCGGAAAGTGCATCGGCCAACTTCCAACTCACCATGATCGACAAAGCCATCAACATCGCCAAGACGGCGAGCCCGTTGATCCGGCCCCTGGTCGTAAACGGTGCGAAGAAGTATGTCGCGTTCCTACATCCCAACCAAGTTTACAACTTGAGGACGGATGCCACGACAGCCCGTGTCACTTGGTACGACACGCAGCGTGCCCTGGTGGAAGGCGGCAAGACCGATAGCCCAATCTACAACGGCGCTCTAGGTGAGTACAACGGTGTCATCCTTCACGAAAGCACCCGCGTGCCCCTTGCGCCTTCCACAACCACCGTGCGTCGAGCCGTCTTCTGCGGCGCCCAGGCGGCATGTTTTGCAACCGGGCGTGAGAACCCCACTGACCAACAGATGACGTGGGTTGAAGAACTGTTCGATTACGGCAACCAGCTAGGCGTCAGCGCCGGCCTCATCTTTGGTCTCAAGAAGTCGCGGTACAATGCCATCGACTTCGGGACCGTTGTGATGGCATCGCACGCTGAAGCCCCGTAGGAGGTGATGAGATGACCACATTCACCGCATCCCTCCACCAAAGCCAGCCTCGTGAAATCCACGCTGGGCTCCAGACTGCAAGCTCCAAGCTCACCACATCGGCCACCGGCACTGCCGGCTCCGTTTTTTTGGTGGCCAAGGTGCCCAATCAGGCGCACATCAAGGATTTCTGGCTGTTTGCCGACGATGCCGGCGCGGACCAGACTTGGTCCGTGGGTATCGTGCGTCCCGAGGGGTCGACCTCAGGGTCGATCACCATCCTGGCAGCCGTTCTCTTGGCGGCGACCTCGACCTCGGGTGGCTCGACTACCATCCGGCCTGCCGGCGGTTTGCTGCCGTACAAGATATCCATCTCCGACGAGGCCCTGCCTCGATGGGCATGGATTGCCGTCACGGCAGCGGCAGCCATCTCGGCTTCTGCTGACCTACGCTTTGTCGCCACCTACGACATGGACGACGACAACATGGGTTAGCCGGCCTGAGTGAGGCCTGGAGGAGGAGACCACGTCGCACGACGTGACGAGTTGGGAGGGGTGGCGTTCGCGCCCCTCCCACTCCCTGCCCCGCCTGCGTGCGGGGTTTATTTTTGGCAGAAGGGCAAGAGTGATGGCAGATACAGCGGCTAAGGGGTATCGCTACCAGTCAGCCAACGAGAGGCTGGAGATGGCCAAAGAGACCCACTCCAAGGCCATGGACAGTTCTGACCCCAAAGAGGTTCACGAGCTTATGACGCGGGCTGAGAACCTCTACAACAGCATCCTCAACAAGAGGTTCGATGAGCCCATCCTCCTCTATTTCATGGGCCTGCTCTACTGCCAGAAGGGCTTCCACGGTCTGGGGGCTCTCATCCTCCACCGCTGTCTCGAAAGTCTGCCAGACCTGGGTGATGCCTGGAACAATTTGGGCATCTGTTACTATAGAGAGTACAGAATCGATCAGGCGGCTGCCTGCTTCGAGAAGGCGGCGGAGCTATTACCAGATGGTCGGGCTGACATCTACGCCAACATGGCGGGTCTCTTCATCAACCGGAACACGCCCGAGAAATGTATTGAGTGGGCCAACAAATCCTTGATCGAGGAGCCCGGTCATCCCATCGGAAAGTGGAACAAGGCTCTTGCCCAACTGGAGCTTCAGGACTGGGCCAACGGGTGGGACAACTACGAGGCTCGCCTCGATCCAGGGTCGAACTGTCCCATCGCACTGCGGAACTATGAGGATGAGCCCGGCCAGATGACGCCCTGGTGGGACGGCAAGAGCGACGGCCTCGTGGTCATCCATGGCGAGCAGGGTGTGGGCGATGAGGTGATGTTCGCAACGTGCATCCCGGAGCTTGCGGCAAAGCATCCCGGCGTCGAGTGGGTGGTCGAAAGCACACCCATCATGCATGACCTCCTGGAAAGGAGCTTCGCAGGTCTACCAACCGTGACGGTCTTCGGCACGCACATGGTCGATGGCAAGGAGTGGCGCAACGGGCGCAAGGTGGACTACAAGGTCGCCCTCGGCTCTCTTCCCAGGACCATTCGCCGGAAGGATGAAGACTTCCCCGGTACGCCAATCCTCATCCCCAGCCCGAAGCTGCAACGCGAGTTCCGCAGGAAGTTCGACAAGATGCGGGACGGGCCGAAGGTTGGCATCGCATGGCAAGGGGGTGTCCAAAAGACGCGGATCGATCTTCGTTCCGTCATGCCCGACGATCTCATCCCCATCCTCACCCAGGACGCTGACTTCATTTCCCTCCAGTACACGGACGATGCCCAGCGCATCCTGCAGGAGTTCGAGAAGGACACCGGCCTCCACCTTCATCACTGGAAACATGGTGCCGGCCCAGACGACATGGAGGCCAAGGCGGCGCTGATCAGCGAACTCGACTTGGTCATCTCCGTCTGCCAGTCAGCCATCCACATCGGTGGTGCCGTTGGCACGCCGACATGGGTTATGGTTCCCTCGGGAGCCGCGTGGCGATATGGTATCAAGGGCAACATGCCCTGGTACAACTCGGTCGACCTCAAGCGCCAGAAGGAAGGCGACCCGTGGGCCATCATCATCGGACAGGTGGCGGCGGAGTTCGCGTCATGGCGTCAGAATGAATGGAACGACCGGGGGGCTGCGTGATGGATGATGCAAGACACATGAGGGGAGCCCTCAAGTTTGCTGAGGAGCATGGCAAGTGTCGGCGGCGGAAAATAGCTTGCGTACTTGTTAATGCCGAGGGTGTGGAGATGGCCGGTGGGGCCAATGGCCCTCCTGGGTGGTCATGCCTCGACAAGCCTTGTCCCGATGCAGATGTCCCGGCGGGCGATGGTGCGTATCGGCGTGTGAGGTGCCATGGCATCCATGCCGAGGTGGATGCTCTCATCGATCTAAAGTCGGAGCCTTACCCCATCGATGACATCCACACCATCTATTGCACCAAAGCCCCCTGTCTCGCCTGTGCGGAGATGCTTTTGATGACGCCGGCACAACGCCTCGTCTTCGCCGTCTGGCCCAACGACAAGTCAGGCCTTGAAGCCTGGAGCGATGCCGGGCGTGCCTACTCCTGTCTGGGGGATGGTTGATGTTGATCACCGACGAGTATCGTAGGCTCAACGCTGAACTCCACGACATCAACCCGGCGTATGGCGTCAAGGGACAGGAGCAGGTGCCTTTCGTCATGGAACTTTTCTCCGCCTTCGATGCGACGACGATCCTCGACTACGGTTGCGGCAAGGGGAAACTAAAGATGTCGCTCATGGCATCCGGCTTCCCCGAGGTGGCTGCCAGGATGCAGGAGTATGACCCCGCCATCCCCGGCAAGGACCACGCTCCAGACCCGGCAGACATCGTGATCTGCTCAGACGTGTTGGAGCATGTCGAGCCGGTTTGCCTCGAAGAGGTGCTGGATGATCTCCAGCGCCTGACGAGGCTTGCGGCCTTCGCCCTGATCTCCACGATCCCTGCGGAGAAGGAACTGACGGACGGGCGCAACACGCACCTCATCATCGAGCCGTCACAGTGGTGGATGCCGAAGCTCCAGGAACGCTTCGACCTGATGAGATTTGATGCCGGGGAACGGGAGACGTTCAGATGCTTTCTGACACCGTATGCCGCGTCTTCATAGGCTACGACGAACGGCAGCACGATGCCTATGAGGTGTGCCGGCACACATTGCTGAAGCATGCCTCGATCCCTCTCCTGGTCGAGCAAATCGATCAGACGGCACTCCGACACGCCGGCCTCTACCGTCGCGCCCCGCATCCAGGGACGTGGATCGACACGGTTGACGGCAAGAGTTTCTCCTCCCAGTTCAGCTTCACCCGCTTCCTCGTGCCGGCGTTGTGCCAGTTCAAGGGGTGGGCTCTCTACATGGATTGTGACTTCCTCTGGCGCCGGGATGTGAGGGCGATCTTCGATCTGGTTGAAGAGAACCGGAACAAGTCAGCCTTGGTGGTGCATCACGACTTCAAGCCCAGCGAGATGGTCAAGATGGATGGCAAGGAACAGACCGTCTACACCAACAAGAACTGGTCGAGCCTGATGCTCCTCAACAACAAGGCTTGCAATGCGCTGACGCCAGACGTGGTCAACACACGTCCTGGTCAGTGGTTACACACCTTTCGCTGGGTGGGAGCGATCTACAGCTTAGGTTCGATTGATGGACGGTGGAACTGGATACCGGGCCACTCGACGCACACTGAACCGGGTGCCGTCCATTTTACCAAAGGCGTCCCCTCGATGGAGGGGTATGCAGATCAACCCTACGCGGACGAATGGTTCGCAGCACTTGAAGAGGTGAGACCATGACAGCCCTTGAAAACACGATCACCGAGAGGATAGACCGCATTACCAAGATGTCGGCGGACTATTATGTGCCGGCACCCCCCATCCCTCGATCCTGCAAGATCGAACTGACGGGGCGCTGCAACTTCGCCTGTGCCTTCTGTGCCCGGTCACTTCTTCTTCGAGATCAGAAAGACATGGACCGGGCGCTCTACTCCCGGCTCATCAGAGAGCTTCATGATGCCGGCGTTCATGACCTCGGGTTCTTCCACCTGGGTGAAAGTTTCATGGTCTCCTGGCTGCCTGAGGCCATCCAAGAGGCGAACGATGTCGGTTTTGGCCTGACCTTCCTGACGACCAACGGCTCCCTCTCGACGGGCAAGCGGGTCGAGGCTTGCATGGAGGCAGGACTGCAATCCCTGAAGTTCTCTCTCAACTACGCCGACAAGCAGCAGTTCGTGGACATCGCCAGGGTCAAGGGCGACCTCTTCGATGTGATGGTCAACAACATCAAGGATGCTTACCGGGTGCGCGAGGCCGGCGGCTACAGGTGCCAACTCTCGGCCTCCTATATCACCTACGATGAGGATCAAGGTGAGCGCATGCAGGCGCTGATCTATGAACTCGATCCCTTCCTCGATGAGATCTACGAACTCCCCCTCTATAATCAGGCTGACTTGATGACGGAGGAGGAGCAGTCGAGGGGCTGGGTGCCGTCCGCCGGCAACCGTGGCCGTAAGGATATGATGCGGGCTCCGCTCCCGTGCTGGGTGCTATTCACGGAAGCGCACATCAGTTGGCAGGGGCAGCTTGCGGCCTGCTGCTTTGATCACAACATCACCTTCGATATGGGTAATCTGAAAGAGATGTCTTTCAAGGAAGCTTGGCACTCAGAAGCCTTTCAAAAACTCCGGGCTGCTAGTCTGGCCAAAGACGTGAGGGGAACACCATGCGAAAATTGTGTAGTTGGAGGTTAGCCACGGCTCAAGACAGCCCTCCAAGATTGCCGGCGTCGTGAGCCAGAAATCGCCGTAGGTGGGTGACTTGTGGCTCTGGATGGGGTAGGGTTCTTCCAAGAAGGAGATGACCATGGTCCTCAGGTTACCTCAAATGGTTGCCGGCGCTAGCGGTGGTGGGCTTTGGAACGGTGCCCTTGGTGCTGCCGCTCCTCTGACACCCCCAATGTTCGGTGATAGTGTTTTCACAGGGCCTTACACCGCCCCAGGTGATGTCAGCGCCCTTTCCGAGGCCCGGAGTTAGTCATGGCCTACCAGCCCCAACGCCTTCCTATGATGGTTGCTGGCGCATCGCCCGCCCAGCCTGTCGGGATCGATGTTGGCCCTCAGCCCCTTACCCCAGTGCAGGAAGAGTTTTGGAGGACGTTTGGAACACCCCCCAAGCGAGTTTCAAACTATCCTGGGGAGCCTCTCAGCAGAAGCTATCAGGTTGATCCCGATGTTCCTCCCGAGGCCTTCCACGATTATATCCGCAGGCAACACCCAGACATGATGGGTGATTTTTACCGGGGGGAAGAGGCTTCTGGGGCTAGCTTCTTGGACACAATCCGCAAGAGGGCTGAGTTGTATACCCCCTTCCTGGCTGATGGTGAAGACCCCAGGATGGTTGCCCTGAGAAAGCGTTTGTTCATGATCGAAATGCAGAAGAAGCTCATGGGGCGTGCCCCAGGTGAGTTCGATATTTGACCAGGGTGACACAGCCCTCGGCATCGAGTACAATCCCAACAGATAGAGGTGACCCATGAGCCGACGCTCACAGATTGCGGCGAACCCCGGCCTCCAAGCGACGACGCCTCAGGCCGAAAACCCAGCCCCACCCCCGGTGGTCAATCCAACCGTGGACGGGGTTTCTTCTCCACGTCGCCGCCACTTCTTCAAAGCAAACGGTGTGGCGGGCCAGGAGACACCCAACAACCGCCGCATCCGGGAACTTGAGCAGGAGCTTTCAACGCTCCGTGGCCATGAGAGACAGAAACAAGAGGAGAGAGACCATGAAGAGCGGGAACAGCGTGAAGATCTCGAAGGGCGGTCACACCGGGGACGTGAAGAACACGCCGGGTGGGAAGTCGAACCAAGCGAACTTGGCGGCGAGCGCAGTGGCGGGCCGGGACGGCAATCCGGGTCGAACGACGGACAACAGCGGCAAAGCCAAGCTGCCGAAGGGGGCCAAGAGCTACTAGCTTGCCCCCATTGCGGGCAGGCCTGCAAGAACAAGGCAGGCCTTTCTGCCCATGTGAGGTACAAGCACAAGTAGGGGGCCGCATCGATGTCCACTTATCTCACGATGCGGACCCGCATCCAAAACGAACTCGTTCGAACCGACATCGACGCCCGCATTAACGAGGCAATAGTCACAGCCATCCAGCACTGGGAGCGTGAACGGTTCTTTTTCAACGAGGCTCGAACCACCCTGGTCACGGTCGCGGACCAGGAGAACTACTCGACCAGTGACGGCGTGCCGACAGGTCTTGTCGGTATCGATACGCTGAAGATCACGGTCAACGGAAACCTCTATCCGCTGACACTTCGATCCTACGCAGAGATAGAAAACAAAAAGACAAACTTGAGCTTTACCGGGTGGCCATACGAGTACGCTTACTACCAGGAAGATCTCTGGCCCTACCCCATTCCCAACGCTTCCCTCACCCTCGTCATGTCGTACATCGCAAGGCTGCCTGAGATCAGTCTTTCGGCCACCAATGCCGCGACCAATGCTTGGATGGTGGATGCCGAGGCTCTAATCAGGTCTCGCGCCAAGGCGATCATCAAGATTGATGTGGGAGAGAACGAGAGTTCAAAAACCGAGGCGATGATGATGCTGCAGAAAGGGTCGGCCTCCCTTTCGTTGATGGAAGAAAGCATCAAGGTCAAACTCCAGGCAGAGGTCACGCGGCGGGTTCAGACTGGACGCATCACTCCAACGCAGTTCTGATCATGGCGACCTTCCCGTCAGACAAAGCCTCGTTTCCCTTCGCGGCATGGCTGCCAGACCAGCCAGCCCTGGAAAACCCAGGCTCGACGCAGGCATCCAACTGCCGGCCCGCTGCCATTGGCTACAGACCCATGCCAGACATCAAGGCCTTCACGACGGCAGCCCTCGATGCGTTCGCTCAAGGTGCTATCAGTGTCACGGACAGGGTTGGTGCTGTCACAACCTATATTGGAGACGCTGCAAAACTTTATGATGTGACATCGAGTGCAGCGACTGATGTCTCCATTGCCGGCGGCTACTCGACGGCGTCAGACGGTATTTGGGACTTTGCCAAATGGGCGAACACAGTGATTGCGACCAACCTTTCAGAAGAAGTTCAAACCATCACCATTGGGGGTGCGAACTTTGCCAACCTTATCACCTCGACCGACACGCCTTCCGCCAGATACGTCGCTGTCGAGGATAATGGGTTCGTCATCCTTGGGAACATTTCTGACGAGAGTGGTGTCGCGCCGACGAGAGTTCGTTGGTCGGCCCAAAATGATCCTACGGACTTCGATGAAGATGCAGCCACCCTTGCTGACAAACAGGATCTCCAGGGCGGCGGTGGTCACATACAAGGGCTCCTAGATGGTGGTGATTTTGTCACCATCTTCCGGGAACTTTCTATACATCGCATGCAGTTTGTTGGACCTCCAATTATCTTCCAAATCGATCAGGTTGTGACGGAGCTTGGCCTTCGAACCCCAGGCGCGGCGGCTGCCTTTGGACGCCTGCACTACTTCCTGGCCTCTTCGGGTTTCTACGTTTTTGATGGGGCTCAGGCTCTCAACATCGGCAGTGAGCAGGTTGACCGTCTCTTCTGGGACGCGCAGAGTGGGGCCAATACTGATGCCGTTGATGTGGCGAATATCCATCGTGTTCGATGCACGGTGGACGCGGATTCTCATCAGGTGTTCTGGTCCTACCCCACATCGGACGCCCCGGCAAACGCCTGTGATCGTATCCTTTGCTACGACTGGGTCGTTAAAAGGTGGACCCTCATCTCCATCAACACCCAGCTCATCTTCCGTCACCTTTCCGAGGGATATACCCTCGAAGGCCTCGATGCCGTCAGCGCAGACATCGACAATTTCCCCTCTGCCGGGGCTGAGATTTCTCTCGACAGTAAGGCCTGGATGGGTGGAGCCATCAAGCTTGGTGCCGTCGATACGGCCAACAAGCTGGCCACCTTCGAGGGTGACAACCTCGCTGCCGTGATGGCAACGGGCGAGTTCAACCTCGCCGCCTCAGCAGGCTCTCCTGGCTATCGATCAAAGCTCACGGAGGTCATCAGCCTCGTTGACGGGGGCACGCCAACCATGCGGATTGGTTATCGCAACCTTCCAGGTGACAACATCACATGGTCCTCAGCGGTTACCCAAAACGCTTCCGGCTATCATCCCTTCCTGATCGACAGCCGCTACTTCCGCTCCGAGGTCACCGTGCCGGCGGCTTCAACCTGGACGCATGCCATAGGGATCAGTGCGGCTGACTTCACGGTGACGAGCAAGAACTGATGGCCTTCGCCGGCAGGAAAAATCTACCACTGACGTGGCATGACGCCACCCAGTTCTATCGACTGATCGTCACGACGATCAATGGCATGATGAATGGCGGCTGGTCGAATGCCAAAGGAGAGGTGACCCTGACGGCATCAGCCACCACGACAACGATCACTCATTTCCAGATCTCGCAGGAGAGTGTTTTTAATTTTGAGCCAACAAGCTCTGACGCGGCAGAAGCCCTCCCCTCCCTCTTTGTATCGAGCAAAGCCAATGGAAGCGCAGTCATTGCCCACAACTCCCGAGAAACAACCCGCACCTTCAACTACTCCTTCCAGGGATGATAGCTGGGTCTTCTCAAGCGTCGTTGACTTCTCGATCTGGCCAGCTATCGAGGATGACATCTCGGCTGCCCTTGACCGTTCCGAAGGCCGGCTATGGGCAGAGGATGTGTTGGCCAAGCTGCAGCAAGGCTTCATGCAGCTTTGGCTGGGGGCCGACAGTGAAGGCATCAAACTCATCATCGTGACGGAGGTCACACAGTGGCCCCGCAAGAAGACCCTCAGCATTGTGGTCTTGACGGGGCGGGAAAGAGGAAGGTGGCTTCACCACGTCGAGGATTTGGAGGCCTTTGCAAGAGAGCTAGGATGCGATATGATCGAGGCCTGGGCGCGGCCAGGATGGGAGCGTGTGACGGGATGGAAACGCACCCACGTCCTTCTTGAGCATCCTCTGACGGAGGAGACCGCCTCGTGAGCAGACAGACAGGTACACAGCAGCAAGTAAGCCTCCAAGAGCCGTGGGCGCCACAACAGGGGCACCTGGAGGACATCTTCGGTTCCGCGAAGAGCCTCTACGGCAGCGGTGGCCCGAGTTATTACCCCGGCCAGACGGTCGTCCCCTTCGCGTCCGATACGCAGAAGGCCATCGACCTCACTCGAAGTCGAGCCTTGGGCGGCAGTCCCCTAGAGGATGCCGCCCAGTCCGCCGCTCTCCAGACGCTGACGGGTGACCCCACCGCCAACCCAGCCTTCGGCTACATGGGTGATATCGCCTCGGGCAACGTGGGACCGACAGCGGCTAATCAATATCTCGCTCCAACGGCTGCCGGTGCCAACCTCTCTGGCAACCCCTACCTCGATGCCATGTGGGGGAACGCCTCACAGAAGATCACAGACCAGTACCAGAAGGCCACTCTTCCCGGCATCAACTCGATGTTCAGCATGGCAGGGCGCTATGGATCAGAGGCAGGCCACCAAGCGGCCATCGAGCGTGCGGACGAGACTTTGGCGGATAGTCTGGCTGGCACGGCTGCTAATATCTACGGCAGCGAGTATGGCATGGAGCGTGCCCGCCAGATGGAAGCCGCCGGCATGATCGATGCCTCGGAGGCAGGCCAGCGTCGAGATCGATTGTCGGCTGCCGGCGATCTCGGCGGCATGTACGATACTGGCACCGGGAGAAAACTCCAGACGGCGCAGCTCGCACCTCAGCTCGCGGGCATCGACTACTCCAACATCGGCAAATTGGCGGGCATCGGAGGCGCCCTCGAAGACCTGACGGCGCGACAGCAGGCCGATGCCCAGTTGCGCCACGCCTTCGGTCAGGAGCAGCCCTACGACGCCCTCAACCGCTACCTCGCGGCTGTCCAGGGCGGCTACGGTGGCACGGGCACCACGATCAGCCCGCTCTACTCGAACCCGGCCTCGGGCGCCCTCGGTGGCGGTGTGGCCGGCGCGGGCATGGCGAAGCTGCTGGATGTCAGCCCTGGCTGGGGTGGCGCGCTGGCTGGCGGTGGCGCCCTCCTCGGGGCCTTTGGGTAGGAGCTGATCATGGGCATGGCAGATATGTTTGGTGGCCCCGGATGGCCCACGCCCCAGTCAATCTATGGCCCTCGCCCTCAAGCCCCAAACTACGGGACGACCCCAGGCACGCAGCCTCCCAATTTTGACATGACACCTGAGGAGCGGATGCGCCGCGCTGCTGAACTCAAGGCCTGGGACAAGAAGGCGGCTGGTCTAGGGGATGCCAAGAATATGAGCGGCGGCATGAGCATGCTCGCCCTCGCGCAGGGGCTGCTTGCCGGCGCAAGCAACACCCCTCGCCCCGTCAGCATCGGCCAGGGCATCGCGGCAGGCCTCCCCGGCATGCTCCAGCAGATGCGCCAGGGGCCGAAGGACTTCATGGCCAATGAGATGGGCGCGATGAAGATGCAGGACGCCTTGACGGCTCGCAGGACTGCTGCTGCAAACCTCGCCGCAACGAAGAAATGGCAAGCGACATTGAAGTCTGACCATCCAGCTTATGGGCTGCCTCCAGAGGCGGCAATGTCAATCTATCTTGAGATGGTCAAGGCCAAGATAAAGCCCGAGAAGTTCAACAGAGGAGTGAAGGGCGTGAAGAATGGCGTGCCTGGGGTCTGGCGCTTCAGTACAACCGACGCCGGCAAGAAAGAGTTCGTCCCCACGCCAGGGATTAAGACGGGTTCTGCTTCGGAGAGAATACGAGAGAGGCTCCAGCGGTCAAGGTCCGACCCCTCCTCGGAGGAATATGGGCAGGCCTTCGCGGACCTCTATCTGCGGCCCCATATGTCACAGGATGCCGGCGGGAAAAGCGTTCTCATCCCAGCCTCGCCCGTTCCCCGCAATGCCATCCTGCCCACCCTTCCCGACAATGGTGGCCAGAGGTTCAGCCCTGAGGCCTACGAGGGCGCTGGGTACAAGTTCCATGCCGGTACGGAGGGCAAGGGGCCTTGGTTGGCGCGAACCCTGGAGCGGAAGAAGACCCTTACGCAGCAGCAGCAGATGGTGCTGGATGATGAAGTCTCCAACGCGAGGCAGGGCCTTGAGGATGTGGACACGGCCCTCCAGATGGCCCGTCAGCCTGCCGTTGTCGGTATGCTTGCTGAGGCGAGGGGCGCGGCTGAGTGGTTCAGCTCTCAATTCAATGTGGGCGAGGAAGTTTCCACCCCAGTGATGGATTTCCGCAAGGCCATTACGAATATCAAATCTGTGGATTGGAAGAATTATGTCGGCGGCGGGGGCCTCTCCTCTGGCGACAAGGAGTGGCTTAACACTGTTGTCCCCGGCAGCAGCGCCTGGGATACGCCGAAGAAGGCTGTTCAGACCCTTGAGCGTCTGAAGAGGATAGGTCAGAAAAAGCTCTACCGGAAGCTCATCCAATCTGGCGACATCAATGTTACGAGGAATTATGTGCCGCCAGCGGGCGTCCTGCCGGCAGATATGGATGGAGAAGAGTATGAGCGTTTCACGGCATGGCGCTTGGTGTTCCCAGAGCGGTTCCGTCGCTGGCGGGATAAGATGAGAAAGGGGGTGGAGTGATGGCTGACACCGGGTACGCTGATGCCTTCTCTGACGGCGCTCTTGAGGCTGAGGGCCGCCGCCGCGAGCATCCCACTGCGCCTGCCGGCGCCCCGTTCTCCCCTGAGGCATTGAAGGCGGAGGCGGCAAGGCGGGTCCAAGGCGGCACTATTAGCTCTGCTCTGGACACCCCTGGCCGGCTGGCTGCTGCGGCGGCGGCTGACTTTGAGCGCCTCAACCAGCGCCAGGAAGGCATCGACTACTGGACCGGCGTGAGGGATGGCGGCTTCCGCTTCGCTTACTCCCGCATGGACACGCCCGAGGAGAAGGCTCTCTGGCTCTCTCAGAATGTCGGCGCCAATGATCCCGATGACCCTGAAGGCCCCTTCTGGGGTACGGACAAGTTTGGCACCTTCGCTCTGACGCCAAGGGCTATGGACAAACTGGGCCTCCCCCACAAGGGTATGCCGGTGGTTATCGATGAGCATTCTGGAAGCTGGCAGGACGTGGCCGACTTCGGGGGAGACCTCCCCACTATGCTGGGCGAAGTCGGTGCCGGCCTTCGCGCTTCGAGGTATGGCTTCATCCCAGGCGTGATCGCGTCAGGCCTCGGTGCCGCTGCCGGCAAGGTGATGGATGAGGGAATAGAAACCTTCCAGGGATACCAGCAACAGACCCCTGGCGAGGTCGGCATGGACGCCCTCCAGGCGGCGGGGTATGGCATCCTTGGCGAGGGCGCTGTTCGCGCCGCTCGACCCATTGGTCGCTACGCCCTCGGTCCCAATACGACCCAACCCCCGGCACCAGGGCTGACGTTGAAACAGCCCATTCCACAGAAGATGCCTCCTCGCGTTTCTACCATCGACCCGGCACGTCTTGCGGCGACGGATGAGGTACTGGAGGCTGGCGGGCGCCCGCGCATCGGAACGGCCACGGACAAGAGGCTTGCGGGGATGTTCGAAAACATCACGCATCTCATCTTCGGCGACCCTTTGGAGGCGCAGAACAGGAAGGTCATTCTCCAGGGCATCGGTGAATTAGAGGTGGATGCCGCTGGTGGCTGGCCCGGCGGCGTTGACCCGCTGGGTGTTGGCGGGATGGTCGAGGGCAAGGTTCTTGGTCGAACGGGTGCCCTGGCCCAAAGGGTGGACGACGCCACCAAGCGAGCCAACCAATACCAGGAGGATGCGGCAAGGCAACTCTCTGGCCAAGACCCCAAGTTTCTTGGCGAGGTCGGGCAGGAGAGTATCGACTTGCTGGCGGCCTCGCGAGAGCAATTTGCTGTTGCCGCCTCAGGCCGCTACGGTCGTTTCGATGAGATGATTGGTGGCGCTGCTGTGGTGCCCACGCAGCACCTCAAGGACACGGCTCACCTCATTGCCTCTCGGGTGCCACCCACCAAGAGCGGCAAGGCCTCCGTCTTCCAGAACAAAGAGACGGCGGAGTTTATCGCTGGCGTCGATGACCTTCCCGACTACATCACTGCACAGCAGATGCAGGCCATACGAACCACATTGCGCGAGGCAGCCTACGACCCCAACATCCTGGTTGGCATCTCGAAGAAACATGCCGGCGATTTGAAGCATGCCGCAGACCGTGCCTTTAGTGAGGTGGGTGAGGAGCAGTTACGCAATGCTCAAGGCCAGTTCGCCAGCGCCGGGAGGACGCAGGATGAACTCAAGGACGCCATTGCCTATCTCAGCGACACCACGAAGTGGTACGCGGAGGGTATCGGGAAATACGACAACACCTTCATCCTGAAGCTCACCAGGGAAGCTGGTAAGGGTGGTATCGAGCCCGATGATGTTGTCAATTACATCATCAGACCCAAGAAACGGGCAGCCATCCTGGCCGTCAAGAAACTCCTCTCGCCAGAGCAATGGGAGAAAATTGCCGACACTCACTTCCAACGGATGCTGGACGATGCCAGGGACATCGAGGGTTTTGTTGACGGCGCTGCCATCAGCCGTGCAGTGAAGAAGATGGGCTTCACCTTGGACGAGGTCTATGGCCCCTCCAGGGCAGGGCAGATACGCCGGTTTGCTGAAGAGGCTGCATCAAAGAACGGCAAGTATCCTGTCGATGATTTGGCCGACAGCCCGATGAAAGACGCCATCGCGGCTATGAGGGCGGCTGACGAGGAGCTTGCAGCTTGGGGGAAGCTGCCCTTCGTCAAGCGTTTCAGTGCTGACGCTTTCGACCCCGAGAAGGAGGCTCGCCTCCTGCTGGCACCCAACAGTTCTAGGGACATTTCACAAGTGCGAAGTTTCCTTGGAGAGAACTCCCCTGAGTGGGACCGCATCCGAGAGACCTCAATGGGGCTTCTCTTGAAGAAGGCCTTCACCACTCTCGATGACCCCGTGGTCGAGGTCATCCTCGGGAAGGGGCTGAGGAAGGCTGTTGACGATGTTGGAGAGAACACCCTGACGGCGATGTTTGGTCGCCAGCAGACAGCCGACTTGCAGAAGTTCTCCAGGGTCGCCCACTTCCTGACTACTAAAAAGAAGGGAAGTTCAGGCGCTCTCATAGCTGCCGCCATTGCTGTCCACCCCCTCCGCAACCTTGGTAAGCTGGCCAAATTCTTCCTTCTCAGAAAATGGTTCGCGGCTGGTGGCTTGCGACACATGACGGTAGGCTTCGACCTCCCCAAGACGCGCTGGACCGCCGACAACATCACTCGCATGTTGACCGCTATCATGGCGCAGGAGCGTCCAGCCTTGACGGACATTCGCCTGCCTCAAATGTCAGAGCCGCCGCCCATCGAGGGTGGCCCTGAATTAAACCACCCAGCGCCTCCGCCGCAGTAGGATACGACCATGGCAGACATTCGAAGCTGTTCACAACCAGAGGGAGGCCGGGTAGAGACGGGTCCAGTCAGGTTTGGTGATGATTGGCCGGGCGTCTTCATTCGAGGCGATAATGCTGGAGGTCTTGCTAATGAGGTAGGGATAGTCTTGGCTGGCATATCACCGTCAAAGCAGTTTTTGGAGAGGTTACAAAACTTGTTCTCTTCGTGCGAGATAGGGCAGAAAAATGGCTGACATTCGAAGCTGGTCAACGACCGCAGCATCCAACAACTCTTCGCCTCCTGATGGATGGCCCGAGGGGCAGGCACCTTCAACCGTAAATAATTCGGCCAGAGAGAACATGCGTGCCATTAAGAAGCAGTGGTCGCAGGGCGAGTGGTTCTCCCACGGCGATGACGTTGACACCTCGATCATCCGCAAGGACGGCACGAACATCAGCCTCAGCGGCACCCACACCGCCACCTACCACGTTGGCCGGCGCCTTCGAGCCAGGGACACTGCCGGCGACCTCTACGGCACCATCGAGGCGGTCACTTTCAGTGGCGGTACTCAGGTCACGATGAACTGGGATACCGGCTCTCTCACCGCGACCGTGACGGCGGTCGAGCTTGCCCTCTTGAGCAAGACCAACCCCTCGTCGCCGCCACAGCTTACAACGATAGAACTGGGCCACGCGAGCGATACGACAATCGCAAGAGCATCTGCCGGTGAGATTTCTGTAGAGGGCACACAGTTAGCAAAACTTGATGGCAACCTTCAAGATTTGGACACACTCGGCGCAGCATCATCTGATGGGGAGTTTGCAGTAGCCACTGGTGCTGGTGCTTTGGCCTGGGAGAGTGGCGCTACTCTACGAACGTCGGTTGGCGTTGGTACTGGAGACAGCCCGCAATTCACCGGAATTGAACTGGGTCACGCTACTGATACCACTATTGCACGGGCGTCCGCTGGTGAGATTTCTGTCGAGGGCGCACAGTTAGCCAAAGAGAGTACGGCAACAGCATTAGCGATTGCGTTGGGATAATATAGAAAGAGAGAGCAAAGTCATGGCTAACACCTTCAAACTCGTCACAAAGGCGAATGTGACCAGCCTAGATGTCATTTATACTGTTGCCGCTAGTACAACCACCGTTGTTCTCGGGCTTATGCTGGGCAACACAACTGGGGCCGCAACAACTGCCACTGTGACATTGGGGTCTGATACTGCCGGGCGCTCAGGGAATAACGATGAGGCAAACCAGACGGTTGAACTGGTCACGAGCGTGCCTGTGCTTGGAAACGCAACGCTAGAGCTGCTTGCGGGAAATAAGATCGTCATGGAGGCCACTGATACACTCAGTGTGTCGGCTGGAGCATCCACCGATGTCACCCTGTCTATCATGGAGATAACGTGATGCGTTATATTGGGACGACTCCAAACCAGTACGGTGATACGCTCCTTACATCTGATGCGGACGACCAGATAAATGTCAAAGTCGGTGGCGCTGAGGATTTCAGGATATCTGCTAATACACTGAGTGTGCTGTCTGGCACGACCCTCAATATTGATAGTGGCGCGACCATAGCGAATAGTGGGACTGCTACTGGGTTTGGCAGCGGCCTTGCTTCCGGTGATGTAATTCCAGCGGATGATGGATCAGTTGGTGCGCCAGGATTATCGTTTGCCGATGATACAGACAACGGCCTTTACCGCATTGGCGCTGACAATTTCGGCGTGGCCGTTGCTGGCGCTTTGGCGATGGAGTTTGACCCCATTGGCGCGGTGCAACTGCCCTTGCAGCCCAGCTTCAATGCCTATAGTGGCACCAACCAAGCCTCCGCAACTGGCGACGGCACTGTTGTAACTGTAGGCTTTGACGTTGAGCGACACGATATCAATGCTGATTACAACACTAGCACCTTCACATTTACAGCACCAGTGGACGGTACTTATCTGCTTACGTTTAGTGTCCGTTTTGATGATGCCACGACTGCTAACGATGAAGCTACCTTCAATATCAATACGTCAAACTACCTTTATAATCATATAATCCATCCCGGCTATTTGGTAGAGCAAGACAGTGGAGCGGAACGGGTCTACTGGAGAATGCAAGCGTTGGTTTATATGGACGCGGCGGACACTTCAACCTGTAGTATGGCAGTGAAAGGCGCGACCAAGATTGTTGATGTACGAAACGATCAGGCGACTACATTCAGTGGCGTTCTGATAGCTTAGGAGAGAGTTATGGCCGATATGCTTACGATCACCGTCGAATATAAGGGCAAGACATTCACTAAGTCTGTGGATGGGAGCGCCCTCAAGGCTTTGGAAAACGACCTGCGCGACACGGGCGATATGGATGACCCCTGTGATGTTGTTGGCTGGATATTCGCCGGGCCATTCGCTGGGAAAATCAACAACTGCGCCAAGAAGATGGCGAGGGCTGAAGTTGAACGGCTCAAGGCTGACCCTGCCGTGACCACGATGCCAGCAACAGATGATGCTCTTGTTGAGTCTGCTGCTGCCGCGCCGGGGTACAAAAACCGTTCAGCACGGGATGCTGAGGTGAACGAATAGGGCACCAAGGCCGCGCACCCCAAACCAGAGGGAGCCGAGGATGACTGATCAGCACGTATATCCCGTGGGCGATCTGAGGGAACACGAGACCGAGGGTGGCGACTGCTGGTGTAAGCCACGGGTGTTCTGGACGTCCCGACAGGATCGGCTGGTGGCGCACAACAGCCTGGACCGGCGCGAGGACTACGAGGGGGCGGTACATTGACCATAGGTGATACATGACCCAATCTCTAGCCCTCATCGCCCTTGGTATCGTCGCGGCTCTCCGTCGTTTTCGATGGACGCTGATGCTCGTCTGCGCGGGGTTCTTGATCGGGCTGGGCTACTACGTTGCAGGGCTGGTATAGCCATGACGCCCACCAACTCTCCTGTCCTACCAGTGTCGTGTCCGTTGCGACGACCGAACTGGGTACAGTATGTCCTGACAATCGTCATTGTTATAGTCGGCGGCGTTTTCGTGTATGGACAGTTGACACAAAAGGTTATCTCATTGTCTGAAGCTCATGCAGCGAGCGAGAAGGTCACCGCAGAGGTCACAGTGGCTGTGCAAAATCAGAGCATTGAACAGGCTGTGCTAAAACAGCAAGTCGAGAACATTCAGACGGAACAACGAGAGTTTCGTGCAGAAGTGAAGGACTCCCTAAAGGAGATAGTGCGTAAGATCGATGGTCGCTTCACAAGAAGAGGAGATATCCCATGACGTTTCTTTCAGGTAAGAAGACGTATATCATTGCAACTCTAATGGTTGCTGTCGGTATCGTTCAAGGTTTAACTGGTGAAGTCGCGGCGTGGCAAGGTGTGATTGATAATGCATTGATCATCTTGAACGGTGTCGGTTTCGCTGCGATTCGTGCTGGTGTTGCGAAAGCATCGTAATGTTCTCTTGGCTATCACTAGCCAATATTCTGTTCAAGGTCGTCAACAACGTGTTGGCGCACCTTGAGCGGAAGGAGTTGATGGATGCTGGTGAGTTGAAGGCTATTCAAAAGAACAATGAGGTTGCACTGAAGTCAGTGCAGAAAGCTAATGAAATCGAACGTGAGATTGATAGGGCTAGTGAGTCTGCTATTACTAAGCGGATGCTTCGGTGGACCCGCCGCTGGAGTAGTAACGATACATGATGCATGTGTCCTGTTTGGACCGCTGTACATGTCTCCTGCTACTCAGTCGTTTTGGCAACAGGGTGCTATTCGCGGACATGCGGGTGTAATCAGTGATCGGCGTGATGTTGTGAAGCATAACCAGAAATACGCTGACATTTGCGAGAAGGGCGATCCCAATGCCAAATTTCAGTTCCCGAAGCCAGATAAATCTAGCCCAGTGCCACCCAAACCTTCAGCGCGTATTCAATGAAGTAGTCAAGACATTTGACTGTACAATATTCACTGGTGAACGTGGACAAGAGCAACAAGATGAGTTGTTTCGACAAGGCAAAACAAAGGTCAAGTTCCCTGGAAGCAAACACAATCAATCTCCATCCCTCGCAGTTGATGCCGCCCCATACCCTATCGATTGGCATGATCGGGAACGTGCATCCTTCTTTGCTGGATACGTCTTGGGCATTGCCAGCGAACTGGACATTGAGCTACGATGGGGTGGAGATTGGGACCAAGACTGGCAAGTCAGGGATAACAACTTCGATGACTTGTGGCACTTTGAGTTGGTGATGTAAGATGGTAGGCCAATTCGATTTTGGATTTGGGCCTGGGATGGAAGATCCTGGGAGTGCCTTTGACTTTGGTCTTGGTCCCGCATCAGGTCCACCTACTGAATTAGAACTTAGAGAAAAAGACCCTCAGTTTAATATCTCTGAGAGAGAGAATGCTGAATTAGATGCTATCTTTGGTCGGACCTCCTAGTGAGGGGTTAGGTCCAGGTGTGGAAGAGTTAGACACCTTCCGAACTCTTATAACTGTCGGTGGCGCTTTACTAACGCTGGCGGGAGCTTGGTTCGCTGTCAAATATGGGCTGAAGTCCAATACTGAAAAGATCGATAAACTCTCAAGACAAGTCGAGGTGCAGTGGAAGCGCCTCGATGAGGTTAGTGTTGAAACTCAGAAGTTTGAAACTACGATTTCATGGCAGCGTAAAGATATTGATGACCTACGTGAAGAACAGAGATACCAGAGTCGTAAATCTTAACCCCGGTTACTTCCTTACAGCCAGACGATGATCGTCAGCTTTGCTATAGTTCTGAGCTGCCCTCTCCAGACGGATCTGTATTGCTGAATGTAGCAGTTCTTCTTTTCTTCCTGAGCCCAGGTCTATGCCCTGGTCTAACGCACCCAACCTCACCCTCTACAAAGCCGTGGTCGGGATCACGTGATCCCAATTTTACTAACTCTTCATCAGTGTGCTTGTATGTAGCAGCTATATCTAGCTCAGGCTCAGAGCCGTCAACCATTGTCATCGCTTCGACGCGCATGAAATGAGGCTGACGAACACTCTTGATCTTCCCTTCATTACGCAACATGATCTCCAGGCGAGCTAGCGCACACCAAGCTACTTGAGCAGCATGAAGCACATCAAAATCTTCTGAGTTCTGCTTCATCCCTCCTGTATCGTCTAGCATATGTCCTAAGAGAGCGTCAGAATAACGTTCGATACCGTTCTCCACCTCCAAGTAGCCCATGTCGCCAGAGCTAGTATTATACTTTTTCACAGCACACTCATTTGAAACTATAGCCACTTCCCGGAGTGCTAGAGGAAAGCGAGCTACACAGCCGGTATATATCGGCACCTTCTCACCATCCTTCTTGGACTTGCTATCGTCTTTAGTGGGGCCGTAGTTATCTAAATGCCTATCTTTCATTCTAGATCTCCTATTTCTTCAAAATTGTGCATATAGTGAACGATCTCCAGAAAATCGTCAGCGCTGAGAGTGACGAGCCAAGGCTTGTGATCCTTGCGGTGGAACACTACTGGTGTCATCCCAGCGTCAGGGTCTTGCTCTCCCTCCAGTTTTTCGAGAGCATCATAAAGGTTCAATTGCTGGCGAAGCTTTATCTCAAGAGCGAAGCTGATCCCTGCTGGGCGAAGGTTGTGCATGTTATGGATTACGTCAGGGCTATCTGGTCCTCCCTTCCGTTGTTTCCCTCGCTCAGCTTCCCATCCCCACCCTTTCAGAAGCTTGGAAACCTCTAGCTCCCCTCGTATACCTTTGTCGCGGCTAAACTTACTCATTTGCAATCCCTAAACCTAGCCATTTTTCGAAAGATGCGCCTTTGATACCCCAGTCCGTATCAGCCTCCATTCAAGCTTGCGGCAAGAGCCTCGGCCTCGATGACGGCGATGGCGAAAGCGCAGCGGTTGCTCTTGCCCCAAAATTGGCGGTCCCAGACCTCGACCACGCGGATAGCTCCACGAGCGCGGTCACTGATCATGGCGACATCTTCGACGCCATCTTCGACCTCGATGACGGCGACCTTGCCGTAGCGGCCCCAGCAACTGCCGGGCATCTGGGCGGTGGCGGTTTTGGTGATGAACATCTGCTGTCTCCTATCTCGGGGTTGCGAATACTGGAACCACTACTATTATTTTAGGATGTTCCCAAGTCATTTGCGGTATCTCTCTCCTTCCCATACCTCACCGCGTATAGGCCAATTTCGATACCACTTCGCGGTGCGGGTTTCCATGATCTCTTGAAACTCCTCAACAGAGCCATAGCCATTTGGTACGTCGCACACCACCTCATCATAGACAGAGAGGATCACAGGATACCCAGCCTTCTCTGCGGCCAGCTCAGCGAGCTTTAGTATCTCACGGCTCATAGCCTGGACAGCGTTTTCTGTCAGCTTCCCACCATAGGTGTGAACACGCTGCCATCGCCCTTCTTTATGCGACATATAGGTGAGCTTGGGGACAGGCTCGCAATCACATTCCCCATTCATACAATCCTCCCTCTCTTTCGGCTTGTGCCAGGGGGGCATACCCAAGCGGATGTCAGGTGCCCAGTACCACAGACGTTTACCGTTGGGGAGGATCATCGTGAGCCAACCATCAACACGCTCAAAAGAGATGCCGCTTACTTCATCCCAAAAAAGTTTATCAGGATATATGACCGCATCGAAAGCTAGCTCCTGAAGATTATGCCAGAGGTCCACAGTCATAGGATGCTCATCTCTCCAAGCTCGGCATATTTTAATGACCCGTCCATCCGTGTGACGATCACTGTCATCGAAATTTCGCCACGCACCTAAAGCGCCTTGATATCCAAATGCAAGTTCCCCTGTCTTTCCATCCTGGCGTTCAAGAGGGTGGGACTTTTTAGTAATTGTTCCGGTAGGTAGTCCATGGATTTTCTCTCCCATCCTCTCATAGATTAGTTCGCCGTCAATAAACGCTTGCATCTTCCACTCTTCCCTGGCCACAAAAGCCAGGACGATAGCTTCGATGCTAGCAAAATCCCCTGCGATGATACGACTACCCTCTGATGCTGTGATCCAATGCCGCGAAGCATTACCCACCGCTTCCATAGCGTCACCATAGAGAGCATCAAGAAACTTAGCGCTGCCATGATTGATGTCGCTCACCATCTGATCAGGGTCTACTCCATCCCCGCGAGTGAGATTTAGCGGCTGAAATCCTGATCCCGTATTACGACCAGTAGCGGCACCGTGATATCTAGTTTGCCATCGCGCTCTACCATCATTGCCACAGTGACGGATCATCGCATCCATCTTCTTTGTGCTTGCGCGAGCATAGCGGCGGCGGATGTTGAGAGCCTTCCTCACCTCCCCCTGTGGACTATCAGGACCATCAAGGAGATCATCGATAGTGTCCTTTTGAAGGTTCTCCATCTCCAGCCCGCGCTCAGCTAACCAATCTAATACCTTGTCTCGCTGCCCAGGCTTCAACCCAGTCATCTCTTTGAACTCGTCCTCCAGGTCAGCAGCCCTATCCTCAACGATACGTCGAGCGCCAACGATCCCAGATCGATCCAGCCTCATTCCCCGGTGCGCCACTTTGAAATCGTGTAGCCAGATATCTTCCTCCGGTTCCGGCAGCAAGCCTAGGAAGTTCCCAACCTGACGTTCAAGGTGTACGTCCCGATCACAATACTTCACAAACTTGGCCAAGTCCTCAGGAGGTATCTCGATCTTGGATGTCTTGAGATGAAGCTTGCTGTATTTGGTGATGAGCCGCCCACCTTCTGGGTCCTTACCAGGGAGCCCAAGAGGGCCACAGAGGCGGTCCAGTGCCGCGGGGAGGGCATAGTAGCAAGCGAGAGCCATACTGTCCCTCCAGCGATCTAAAGGTATCTCAGGCCACCCCAGGCACTTGACACCTATGTTCTCCCAGATTGAAACTTCGAAGGCTGCGTTGTGCGCTTCAATCAGTTGGTGTTTACATTGTACCAGCTCCATTAGACTGAAGAGGTTATCTTCGTGGCGACCGTTTATTTTACCCACGGCAGGGTTCAACCAGTTGTATATCGGGCTGTCGCCCACTGCCCAACTAGCGCAGATGATTTCGGTGCTGGGATGTTCGGAATAAGACCATGCACCGACCTTAGTTAGGTCAGCCTCGCTGCGGGTTTCGAAGTCGAGGACGATGGTCATTTGTATCTCTCTACCCAGTTTAGGTCTTTCGTCATCAGGCATCTTCCTTTGGGATCACGTGATCCCGCCACTTGTGGCACATCTCCAGCATTTCTTTCGCAGCGCTCTTGCTGATCAAACGCCCGTAGAGTGGCCCAGCCAAGCGCCGTGAAATCTCACTTATCGCTCGCCGCCTCTCAGGACGGTGCGCCCCGTTCTGGAGGAACCACAGGTACTCAGCTTGGTGCGCCGGTAACTCCTCATCGAAGCGAAATTTTATATCGTTGATGTAGCAGTTCCACCAATCCCAGACACCTTTCTCACGGCTAGCGTCAGTGATACCCTCCCATATAGCACCATGGAGATTTATCACGAAAGCTCTCTGGCGAGCCATATGGACAGCCTCATGTGCGATCAAATGCTTTGGTATCTGCACTCCATTAGGATTATAGATGTCTTCCCCCCAAGCAAAAATAACCGACTTCCCTTTGACAGGAAATGACTTACGTATCTCGTTGATGTTCGGTGGATACTCGCGGATAATATTCATACTTCCTTCCTCAAAAGAAAAGGGGTGTGCCTGTGGGAAGACACACCCCTCAAGATCGACGCCTAAACTACTTACCCCTGCGGCGCCGACCTTTTCCCTCACTCTCCTCATTCACCTTGGAGGTGAACATGGAAGCGCCCGCATTGGAGCCACGCAAAGGATCACCATCCCTGGTGAACTGGTACGCCTGAAGGTAGAGACTAACGCCCCGCACCGTACCATCGCGTCCCTCCATCTCATACGCATTGGGAGTGAGGATAGCAATGCCGTAACTGCCATTGTAGACCTTCCCACGCTCTTCAAAGGTCATCTGCTCAGCGGCAGCATCCGCAACATAGACACCACCACTATCATCATAGCCATTAGCGTTGTAGATGGTAGCTGCGCGAATGACATCAAAGCCCTGGTAAGCTTCACCATTCTTACCTTTCTTCTCCCTCTTCTTGGCCATCTCATCGCCGTCCAGGATTGGACTACGGATATCTCCGTCGTCATACTCCTGCTCTGCATCCTCGCCCCACTCCTCGACAGCACAGGCAACGATAGCGTTCTCCAACTCCTCCAAGTCGTCAGGATTGAAAGCCATCTCAACCTTGTACTGGGGTGTTCCCTCCTTCCCCCTCTCAGGGGTGTAGACATCTTTTGTCCACAAAGAGCCGTTGATCAACCGCCCCTCAGGGGTCATGATCTTTTTCTTCTTGTCTTCGGTCGCTTTGGCCATAGTCAATCTTCCTTCTAATTATTGTGTTGGGGTTTGAACATAGACCTAGTGCTAGGTCCAGCTTCGTTACGGGCATCACTGGCTTGAGCCAGTTGCATACCTTTCTCAGGCTTGAAAGCGTACTCAGCCGTGAACTTCTTCCCTCCTGGCAACTTATCGATCTTGGCTGGAGACTTTAACTCAGGTGTCGTGAAAGCTTTCGCCTTGCCGAACTTTTTGATCGCTGCCTTTTCAGCGGTTTCTTTGAACTCACGATTGGAGCGAGCTTTCACCAGCTTCCACCCTGGTATCTCCGCTCCTCCCTCTGCGCGAGCGAAGCCATTCTCCCTAGCCGCCTTGATGGAGATTTTCATCACCTCACCAAGGTCTAGCAAGCGAGCGATATCCTTGTTGGATAGCTTCTTCGCCCCTCCCTTTTTTTCCATTTTAGTCATGAGTTCCGTTAGCTCCTCCTCGTCAGCAACGAGTTGCGGGCAAGCTCTCCAGCGAGCGGGACAGAAACGACAGTGATCACCACTGGCTGTGTCAGTCGAAGTCTGAGCGCGGTTCATAGCTGGCTTCAAAATGTTATCCAACCATTTCGCTAGTTCACTTTTTCCAAGCGACCACTCACGCAACGGGCCGTCACTATGCCACCCTCTGGGTTGAGCCACGTGCAGGACTATGGTTTCAACCTCATCCCACAAGTCCAAATCCTCAAGCGCCCCTACAGCGTAGTACATAAGCTGAGGGTTGCCCTCCACATCTACAACAATCCCAGCACCATGCTTGTAATCCCACACATGGAGCTTACTATTGGCCTTGTCATAGTGGATGAAATCAGCGGTGCCGTAGAATAGCTCATGGATATCTGGGCAGTGAAAATTACGCTCTACCCAGGTGTTGCCCTGGTTCTGGTTAGGGTGTTCGTGGCGAATGGCGTCAAGATAGACCTGGGCGGCATCCGCCATATCCTTATCTACTACTAACGCTCCATCGCATGGAGTACCAGCAAGTACGATATCTTGCCCGTCATACCAGGAGCCAATGAGTGGCCAAGCATCTTTAGCGCTTTCAAGGCAGTCAGATGCTAAGGTATGAGCAGCAGTGCCGACTGCGGCGAACTCACTCTCTGGATCAATAACCCCTTCGCTATTGCCCACGGAGCCGGGGCATACCATCCAACGATATGCCCCGCTCGCTCCCAGAGGAGAGTGAGCTTGTAGTTCGCTCACTCGCCAACCCCGTCGGCAACCATTTCATCGAGAACATCAAGGAACTCCTGACGCTGGTCGCCTTCAAGCTCATTCACCTTATCAACTTTGAAGACCTCTAGCGCAGCCAAGACACCAGGGGCACCAATATCGCGAGCGGCATCAGAGCAAGCCTTGGTCAGGTCTTCGTCACTAGGCTCGTCATCAGAAGGGGATTTCTTTGACTTTCCTTTCTTGCCAGTCGTAGTACCAGCCTTGCCTCTGCGACCGCGCCGCCCCTTCTTCTTGGGAGGGTCTTCCTCTTCTTCCTCTTCCTCTTCGTCATCAGAGGTATCCGTCTTTGCAGACTTCTTCGCTGCACCCTTCCCCCGTCTGCCCCTTCGCCCAGCAGTACGGGCAGGAGTAGGTTCCTCTTCCTCCTCTTCCTCCTCTTCCTCCTCTTCCTCTTCTTCCTCTTCTTCAGCCTTAGCGTCACTGGTAGCCTCATCAATGGCTTCCATCTCTGCCTTCGTCCTGCGCTTGCGCTGCTTCTTAGGTTTGGGATCACGTGATCCCTCTTCCTCACCAATGCGAGCATCCTTGAACATAGCAAGGATCAGCTTTTCCATAGCTGCCGCAGCACGGCCAACGCCAGTTGTTGGGCCATCGTCATTCGACCCCAACCAACCTGGCGCAAACATACCTACGGTGATCTGGTAGCCGGAGCCGTGTTCTTCCACGGCGATCTTATTCACGTTCATGATTTCCCTCCTTCATGGATAACTTCAGGAATTGTAAGCGAATTTTTACTCATGGTCAACACTCCTTTCTAGTCTCTCATATCCAAAGTTTCGTAGATATTCTTATCCTTTGCCACCACCTGGCTAATGATCTTCTCATGCAGGGTGCCGGGAACGAATGGCATATGGCCAAGGACCCTATCTCCTTCCTGGCCAATGCGGTGGGTCCTCTCCAGCAATTGATCATTCTTCCCCGGCACCCACCAGGGTTCAGCCTGAACTACATCTTGCGCTGCCGTTAAGGTCCACCCCTCCCCTAGAGGCAGCACTTGCCCAAGTATGATACGAGTATCAATATCCTCTTGAAATAGATCGACTTGGGCTTGTTTCTTCTTAGGGCTGGTGTTACCGTCTATATATGCCACACCATATTTGGTTAGCCTTTCCTTTAGATAGTCCAAAACTGATATATGCCATGCTCCCACTACCAGCTTCTCTATCCCACTATCAAAGAGGTTTTCGATGTAGTCCGCGATGGCAGGTGCCGTGGCCTCACCCAAGAGCCTGAAGGCAGTAGAGATAGCACCATCAATAGGGATACCTTCATCAAAGGCATCAGCGTCAAGCTCATACAGCTTTTCCACCTTACCCCAACTATCGTCAGCCATCGCCTTCCTGACCTCCTTCGACGCAGCTAGAGGGAACACGTGCCATTGCTTTTCAGGAAGCTCCTTCAGTACATCCTCTTTAAGACGGCGTACCATAATATCCCCGCGCAAGATGGTGCGAAGCTGATCTAAGTTACAAGGGACGTTGCGAACCTCATCTGACCAGTGCGGGCCGTACTTCATTACCGTTTCCCCATTCTTGAGAGTAGTTTCATACCTTCCCGTCACAAAGCCCTGCCCCTTCTCATAAAAATAATCACGAAATCCCTCGACGCTCATGTAATCAATCGCGCTCCAATCCAAGAGCCTGATAGCGTTGTAGCATTCGATAGGTTGGTTGGGGAGAATTGTTCCACTGGCCATGGTAATCCTACCTACCACTGACCTCAGCCCATCAGCAGCGCAGATAGCTGCCGTTCTCTTGTTGCCTTTTGGGTCCTTGAGATAGTGAGCCTCATCAAGGATAAGGTGATCCCACCGCAAATCGAGGAGTGCTTGAAGAATGTTCTTGTTCCGCAGCATATCATAGGAAATGATGAGGTAGTTCGCCTCTGGGCTAACCCCATCTTGCGCCTTGAGAACTGGATAGGTACGGACGTTGGGAAGCATAGACCAGCGCCAGACCTCTCGCTCCCAATTGAGCCTCAGACTGGCGGGACATACGACTAGAATTCGCTTAGCCTCTATAGCATTCGAGAGCATCAATAGCTCTATCGTTTTACCCAACCCTGGTGCGTCTCCTATGAGAGCGTGATCGCGAGCGAGACAGTATTCCACACTAGCATGTTGGTACTGCCTTGGTTCCTGCCCAGGCGGGCAAGGAGCCTCATAGAACAAAGGCTCCGTTGCCCAGCTAGCCTCTATGTCATGATCTTTCATGCAGAGTTTCCGAAGATTGCTGCAAGAACGACGAGAACAATAGTAATCGTAACTATATCCATAATCTTACTCCTCTATCGTACGTCGATTTTCATTTTTCCCTCCAGAAAAAAAAGAGCCTGGGATCACGTGATCCCAAGCTCAGTTGCCACAAGCTACTTCAGTCCCTTCACAGCCTTGTGAATATCCTCATCGAAGATGGTAACAGTAGCATCCATCTTCCCAGCCATGTGAGCCATGAGACGCATCTTATCCTTCGCGTCCAGATCCTCGAAAGCCGCGATAGCACCATCAAGACCTTTATCGGCGCTACCCTTACCAAGACCAAGCTTGTGCTTTTTATTCGCCTTCTTCAGCACCTTCACTGCATCTTCCTTCGACATATTGTCGAAAGCTTCCTCAGCGACCTTGGGGGCGGACTTGACCGCAGCCTTCTTACCCTCTTCCTTGTCTTTCTTGCGCTTCTTCTCCATAGCCTTGCGACTACCACTACGAAGATCCTCCAACGCTAGTTGGGGATCGTCAGCGGCACCGATACGCGCAAGCTTGCGAGCGTTTTCGTAAGACCACTTCTCATCCAAATGACCCTCACACCACTCCTTGAACTTGAGGCCAAGGTCATTGCATCGCGTCTTGACCTCATCCAACTTGATAGCAGCAGCCAAACGATGGTCGTCAGCCTTGCTGTCGTTCTGCGCCGCCTTCTCCAGACGAACGTTGATCTCTTTCGCAGCGGGATCAAGCTCCTTCTGAGCCTTCTTGAGGTTCTTGGCTTTCTCCTTCGCCGCCTTCTCTTTGGCCTCCTCCTTAGCGGCAGTCTTCTCAGCAGCCTTGGCTTCCTTCTCCGCAGCCCTGGCTTTCTTTATCGCCTCCTTGGCCTTAGCCGCCGCACCACTACTCTTCTTAGCTTTCTTCGCCATCAATTTCCCTCCTCAGGGTTTCAAGTGAAAATCCAGAGGTACATACCATAAAGCCAGAAGCAAAAACCTGTCGCCCAAAGAGCTATTGAACCCCAGGTGACTATCCCTCCAACTATGTCGGTACCCCTCCGGTAGCGAGCTTCTACTCTCTTAGTGTACTCTAACATTACACACCTTGTCTAGTGGGATCACGTGATCCCTAGTCCACTGACGATAAGTACCGCCAGCGTGACTTCGCTGCGTCATAGTACTGCCTCGCCTCACAGTCGTTACTTGGCATTATTATCTTCGACAGGTAGTGCTTCCTGATAGTCTGTTCATCTAGGCCGACCCCTCCTCCTCCCTCATCTTCTGCGGCACTGATCTTCACCGCAAATGTAGAGGTAGTCATCTCTACCCCTATGTTACTCTTCAGCACCTTCATTGCAAATTTATCCACAACATGAAGTTTCGCACCAGCATCTACTTTCTTTCTAGCCTGCTTCTTCTCTTCCTTCTTATCCATCCTGGCCATGGCCAAGGTGGTTTCATTCCCCTCCAAATCCATGCGGATGTTGACAGCCTCTACCCAGCGTGGGCTTTCCCACTCAGGAGCATCCTTCTGTTTGGTCATCTTTAGCTTGGAGTATTTGTCTTGATCATCCCTCTCGACGACAACGAGGGTATCAGCGTCCGCTTCGAAGACGCTAGAACCTCGTCCACGATCCTTTGCCTCATGTCCGGTGTGATGGACTGCGAGAACCGTATCACAAAGATTGCGTTGTAGATGCTCAACCATTGCAGTGAAGGAGGAAGCGTGTTCTTGGGCATTTTCGTTCAATCCTTGCATTGCTCTACCGACTGTATCAATCACCACCAGCCGGTATCCATACGGCTCATATTTTAACGCGCCCTCAATGAAGCCGTCGAGAGCTTCCAACCCATCAGATACCCTAGGCACTGGGTCAGCTAGATACAACGAGGGGGAGGGTCGCTTCGCCCAATGGAGCCTTGCCCAGCCATTAGCTCTTAGGCGAATGCCAGAGCGCCCCTCCCCCACCGCATAGAGGACAGGTCCAGGTTTAGCAGGAGCATCCCAAACCCCTCGCCACTCCTGGTCATTGTCCTCCCACGATGGATACCCCCCAGTAGCCACCGTTAGTGCTGCATCCAATGCTATAAATGTTTTAAGGCTGGACCGGGGACCGATCAGCATCCCATACCCCCCATCCGTCAAAAAATCCGGTAACAACCAAGTCGGATCAGGGATCGCTTGCATCCCTCCCCAATCTACAAAACGATACCGCCCCGCTCGCATTGTCCTCCCTTCACCGGCAGGTTCAATTATCGGCTGGAACTGAATTGCTACCTTGGCAGCTTGGTAGGCTTGTGTGACGTTACCAGGAGCGGAGGTGTTGTACTCGTAAGCATGGCTAGCTTTGGTCTGTATGTCCTCCCATGGCCATGGGGGGATACACCTCTCATTCCAATGCTCCCACATTACCTCTGCGGCTCGCTCCTCACTCAAGCCACAGGACTTCATCATGGCTGCGGTAGCGTATGTGGTATTGTCTCCTCCTGCATTTTCGATAGCTATCTTGCACCAGGAACCCCCTATCTCAATCTTTCCTTCGAGCCATTGGATAGCTCTGTCAATATGCTGGGGCAAGTCCGGCTCAATAATCCAATTATCTCTGTCAACGTGTTTAGCTCGTGCGGGCTTGCAAGCTTCGAGGAGAGCTTGAGTTCTATTCCCGGCCCTTCCCTCCTGCTCCCATACGTATACTCCATCTTTGGTTGCGGATGGAGGGAGAAGTACATAACCATGGAACGAGCGTATATCAACGTGCTTTGCGAATGGCTCAACTGAAGACGCAATTGGTTCATCGTCGCTGGATAGCTGATAGAATTCATGGGTACCCCCTCTGGGAGTTCTGGACACAAGTTTGGTGGGAGGTATCTTTCCCCCCAAAGCTTTAGCCACCTCATCCCTGTTACTCCCTGGATCGTAGTCTATAACCAGGAAGTCCGCGCCACCAACAGCAAAAGCTATGTTAGCTCCCGGCCACTTATCCCACCAAGCGTTGATAACCTCGGGATCAGTAGTGGCGTCGAGAACGCCGTTACTGGTGTAAGGGGTCTTGTCTGAACGACAGGGGAAGATAGGCCACCCTCGCTTGGCATAAGCCAGCGCTGCCTCTCGTAACTCGCTCATGTGAGGAGTCCTAGGCTGGGCCTATATGGGATATACTCACAACCCCCTCAGGGAATGCGGCCTTTGCTGCCTCTTTTGCTCTGTCTACACTACGGGCTGTGATGAAGGTTCTCTCAGTCTTGCTATCGAACCTGAAGCTTTCACTGGTCGAGCCCGCTTGGGTAACAACTTCACATAGGTAGATATTCATATTTCCCTCCGAAATGGGATCACATAATCCCAAACTAGAACGTGTACTCAGCCGTGGCCAACACCCATACGACCACAAAGAGGCTGATAAGCACTGCTCCCCAAAAACGATTAGGCATGTTCACGCTCCTGGCAAAGCGGAAAGCCCCCAAGGGTAACACAACCCTTGGAGACTTGTCTAGGGTACTCTATTTTCATGTTTTTAGGGATTATTGGCAATGAGAGGTGGTTCGATGGGGTTAGGGTCACGCTTCCCATCCATAACCCTAGCCAGTCTCTCCATCAGTGGCACTCGCGATATAGGTACCCTCCTACGGGCATAGATAAACTCTCGATACACATTAAGGGCAGTGGCCACTACCTGGGCTGTTTCCTCATCAACACAGAGAACCCCAACGTCGCCGCCCCCAGGTTGGTCATACTCGCCCCCCACACCTACGCTGTGGAAAGGGCTGCGTGTTTCCCCCCGCAAGGGGAGGAAGTTTCTGGTGCCGATTACTTCATAGGTCATTTGGTTACCCTCATTGATGATACTACGATGCGGTCTACTTCTTCTTCAGATTTGCCCATCCTGCGGTTAGCACGATCAGCCTGGACATATGCTTCCCCCAGGCTATGCCCCCACACCCAAGGTAGCTGGCCGACCTTCCCCTCCACCACAAAGCTATCGGGCACCTCGCTGCGGCGGTAGATAGCATCCCTATGCTGGCAAAAGGTTTCCTTAGGCACGTTCGGGATCGTTTTCTCAGGCATATCTTTCTCCTTCATTTTGGGATTACGTGATACCATTATTGGCCGCCACATTCAGCAAGCATAACCTCCTGCTGCTGGACCTCATCCGCCCATAGGTCGGGTACGTCCTTGCACCAGCAGCCCACAATCCAGTTGAAGCTTTCGATCACCTGGATCAGCTCGACACAATCCTCCATGTTCAAATCATCAGGGTAATCCTCCCGCACAGAATAGGTAGACCCTCCCCCCGTCCTGATCAAATCCTCAGGTGCCAAGGTTCTCCCCCCTCGCCCATACTGGTAGAGCTTGCCGTACCAGTCAGCGGTATAATTCCAGGCGCTCCACCGTGAGCGCTCTATCAGTATATTGCGCTTCTCCCGCCGCCTAGCCATACTTTTGTAGGCCAACGACCTACCCTCGCGGTCGCATTCCTTGCCCACGTTATGGAGGTGCCTGACTAGAGAGCCATAGGCACCTCCCTCCTGGATATACTCAATCTCGAACGAGGCGGCATCCTGGAACCAATCCCAATAGCTCTCATCCTCAGTGTAGGGATGGTTCACCGTCGCATTGTGGTACAAATCCAGGATCGCACTACGAGCCCTGGCCCTGACCGCTTCCTTCTGATCGGTATTCATATGATAACTCCTTCACCCTTGCATGAGGGGCATGAGGGGCTAATGTCGATCCCCCCTAGTTCATTTTCCGATCCGCAATCGTCGCAACCATGTGTGCGGTCCCATATCTCTGAGGCTTCCTCCTCACAGGCTGTCAATGCGTCCCACCAGTCCTCCATAGTGAATGGCCATGTCAGTTCGAATACAGTGCAATCGATGTCCGTCCCCTCTACATAGCCAGCTACATGGACCCGATACCCCTCCTCCGGGAAATAACAGGAAGCCCCGCAGTTCGTGTATTTGTAGACCCCCCTCACCACTAAACGTTCCACATCTTCTATGGTTTCGCCGCCATACTGATGGCTCAGCATCTTGAGCATTTTATTCATCATGTCGATAACCCTCCAAATGGGATCACGTAATCCCAGGTTCAAGCATAGTCAGATTGAAGCTCTGACATATCCGCTCTATATTTTTGCATCTCAGTAATCCTCCTCTATCTGTTCATCAGCCCAATAAAATGGGTCCATCAAAACGTCGATCCTATACCTCTTAAGCTTATCCTTGCGACACTCTGAGCATACTTTGCAGAGGGGGATACCCCGTGCATCATTTTCCCACCAGCTATCCTCCCCACTGCCGCAATCGCAAGTATTCCTTCCCGCCGTTAGATATACCGCTTCATATCGTTCGTCTATTTCAACTACGGTATGGTTATCACCTAAAGCCTTGGCGGTTTCCACCGCTCCCACCCAAGTATTGAATAACGAGGCGTTTTTAGCCAGCGCTATATAGGTATTCGCTCCTCCCTTTCTGTGAAGGTATTCCCTGGTTCTATCGTTGCGAATTATATACATGAAAGCCTCCTTTTTGGGATCACGTTATCCCATCTAACAGTTATCCCAAGTCCCGAAATAGCTTACCAACTTCTTACCAACTTCTTACCAACTTACCAACTTCGGCCATTTTAGGGGTATTTTGGGATAACGTGATCCCAGGTATGTTGGTAAGAAGTTGGTAAGATGTTGGTAAGCTAAAAACCGCAGAAAACTGCCGTTTTTTAGGAAGTTGGTAAGATGTTGGTAAGATGTTGGTAACTAAGGGGAGGGTCGAGAAGATGTTGGTAAATATGGGGAGGGGTCTATAGACCCCCCCACTTACCAACTTCGCCTCGGATTGTTTTGAGATTAGTTTTTGCATCGCTGATACTCTGTTGGAGCTATGGGGAGTGGCCGGAATAATGGACTGGGAAATGGGATAACGTGATCCCAAACTATTTACCCCATTCTTCTGGTTCGTCGCCATTTGCATGAAATAGGATGCAATCGGTGCAAATGGATATTTCGTGAAGGTTATCTGGCTGCTTGGCGTCAGGTCCGAAAGCTTCGTGATGAATGGCCGTAGCTTCGTACCTATCGCCGCCTAAATGTGATCCGCAGCTATCGCAACCCTGCCAAGAGAAGGAACCTTCATCTTCGTAATCTTCGCCATGCTCTTCGATAGAGCTAGCCCAAGTACCCGGAGAGATAACGTAGTCCGGCCAGTTATGCTCGATTGCGTCTGTGAATTTTGACATATTTAGTCTCCCATTCTCTCTTTGACGTTAGCGGCAATGCCGTCGCCTATGCCTTGGTCGAAAGCTTCCCACAGAGCCTCGCTCAAGCGTTCATCAGCATCATTGAATTCTTCGGCAGTGAATTCGAATGGACTATATGAACGATCATTTTCTTCACCAGCATAGGCGCGGTGAGATAGGACTTCCTCGCGATCATCGCTGGTTTCAACGAGCGTAACGTCGCAGTCTGGCTCATCAATGGTTTCCCCTATCTCAGGCAAATCATTGTTGTTGGCGCAGCTATAGCCACGATCAAAACCTCGCAGGTAGGCATCATCTAAGCCGTTATCATCGAGGTTATCGCCTTTGTAGGTGGCGGCGGTTTCGCGAGCGCTTTTGATGGTAGCTTTTTCCATAACATTTCCTTTCAAGGTTTTGGGATCACGTTATCCCAAGTTTATTTGTAGCCAAGATTGAAATCTTTGGCGTAGTCTGAAGCATCCGCTCGCAAACGATTAGCAGCATTGAGGTGGGATTGGCCATATTTGCGGGCGCGCTTAGCTTTGGCTTCGTATTCGAGCGCTCGCGTTTCAAAGCTAGCGTAGTTATCGCGATGTTCGTGAATGGCGCGAGCGCAGACGTTAGGCACAGAGTAAATTCGCTTTCCTTCGAAATGTGCGGCCATGTAACAATAGCCTTTGTGTTTTTCCGTTGATACGGAATAACGCCTAGTCGTGGCCAGAACAATATCGCCAATGATCCGCCCCATAGCGAAATGGCGACCATACGAATATATCGTGTCGCCTTCATACCAGATGTTGAACCCGCGCTGGCATTTGCCAGTTTGTGCGGCCCAGTTAGCGCAGACGGTATAGTGAGAAACAGACATTTCAAAACCCTCCAATTGATTGAAGCCTAATTATAGCCTGGGCCATGGTTGTGGTCAATGCTCGAATTGGGATCACGTTATCCCAAATTTATGGAGGAAAATATAGGTAGGCGGGGGGGGGTAGGCAATTGTGGGCA